>JAAHTH010001521.1_pt1 | contig 19869 bp, 24 predicted proteins | sample 6116091 | NCBI WGS metagenome assembly JAAHTH01 (sample SAMN13939990, study PRJNA603662) | sponge metagenome | isolation source: marine sponge | host: Mycale hentscheli | place: New Zealand | collected 2006 | reverse complement strand
TAGCATTAAATGGTTCATCTCTAACAATCTGTGCAACACCCTGTAATTCTGATATATCACCAATATCAGCAACCTGTTGCTGTACCGCCATCATTTTGAGTGATACAAATATTAGAGTTAGAAGTAGTAGTTTCAATTTTTAACCAATCCCTTGCTAGTGTTGATGATTGTATGACGTTCAAAGTATTACTGCTACCATCTAAATCTAAATAGAAATAACCTGAATCAGATGACGTTGTTCCTGAATATCCACTACCAGTAAAATTAATCGTGTTTGAACCACCATTGATATCAACATAATTTATTGCATTTGCATAATCAATGTCAAAATCAAAATCATTAGAATCACCTAATATAATCCAATCTAAGTCAAGATAAGATGAATCAGAATCTTCTGCAATTTTAATATCAAAAGTATTACTGCCACCTGTAACATCTATATTCAAATCAATGTAATCAGCAGATATTAAGCCTGTGCTATTCATAAGAATATCCATAACATTACTGTCTCCATCAAATAGAAAAAATGCAGTCAGGTTATCGCCATCTATTCCATCTGACCTAAATATGTTATTTGAACCAATCTGATTGATATCAAGTGTCAAGCTAATACCATCAAGGTCAAGAGCAGTCATAGTTCCTGATACAGCAGAAGTTCCACCAATAAGGTTAGAGCTACCTAATTGTTCTAGGTCAATAGATGCAGTGTTTCCACTTTGGTCTACATAAATTTCGTTGTCAGCATTAACAATTAATGGGCAGAATACTGCTAGAGTTGCAAACATGCCAATACAAATTGTTACTATATTTCCTTTCATAATATTCTCCATTTAAAACACCACTGTGCCGAGTGGTTAGCAAAGTTCTTAGCTGCTTCTATTCTTAGACGAATAGTTTTTTTTTGAGGTTTAGAATATGCATCCATAACGAGTTTCTTGTCGTTAAATGTCTGCATGGCTTCTATAAGGTTGTTATCTTTTTGTCGTTGTTGCATAACAGAAAGTGCTAAATCGTAATCCTTTTTACATTCATACACATCATCAGCCGCGTATGTCGGTAATGCAGTCAGCATCACAATCAGGCTCATTAATTTTAGTTTCTTCATATTTCCAGTACTCCTTATCGTAACCAATAATTATAAGTTCTAATACAGCACCTTCTATAGCTTTCATTAATGCTATCGTAGTGCTTTCGTTTCGTGAAACACCAAATTCTACTTCTACCAACTCAGTACCCATTTCTATAAATTTAAAAATATCTTGTGACTGACCGTAGCTCAATATTGTTTTACTAGACATTACTTCTACGAGTATTTCACCAGTTGCTACAGAAACCATTCTAAGGCTTACAGTGATTGTATCTTCACGATACTGTACACTTGAGCCTATTCCTAGATATCTTGCTCCTGCACCACCTGTAATTAGATTACTATCATACGATACAACAGCACCTTCTAGCAAGACACCTGCAAATAGTAAAGGCATGATGCGATTTTCTTCATCTAATTCTTCTCTAGTACTTCTTATGATTTGCCTTTCTTTTACTAAATTATCTAATCCAACTCTTTCAACAACTCTAAAAAATTCACCATTACTTGCATGTTTTAAAGCACGTATTAAAAGATTGTTTGGTGCTTGTGTTATGGCACTAGAAAACAAAGCAAACTCACTATTACTTTTCCTTTGTCCTGTTTGGTCTGTAAATGCAGTTGGATATACAGCAACCACTGGTTTAGATATAGGTGCTTTTACATTTGATAAATCTTCTGATTGTAAAGAAAATATATTGGTGTCTTTCTTTTGTGAATCAAACCTTAGTTGTCTAGTGTCATCTATTACACCAATAGTAGAACAACTAGAAAGTAAAAGAACCAATAGGTAATGTAATTTCTGTGGTATTGCCATCTGCATCAGTTATTTTTAAAGTTATAAATTGTCCATCAGATGTGTATTCTATAGTATTACCTTCAAGTTCAATAGTTCCTTCGGTTTGTGGTGTTTCTCCAAAAAGGTTGTCTACAAGTTGTCTTGATAGTTGTGCATAGATACGAGATTCCAAGTTACGCAAAAATCTAGCAAGAGTAGTATTTTCTTTATCTCTTTCTATTTCTTCTTGTAATGCTTTTAATTCTTCCTTAATAGTCATCTTTCTATTGTAGGTTTGATTTTCTATGGTGAGATAATGACTTGATGTATTGACACCACTAAAACTTGGTGATTTAAACTTGTGAACTATTTGGTCTGCTCTTAGGTTTTGTGTAAATATACCTATAATTAAAGCTATTCCTACAGCCATAACAAGCCATATAAGTTTATCTTTTTCAGCTTCTTCTTTTCTGCGTTTTAATTCTGCGTTACTTGGTCTGCCTACTTTTCTTTTAATCTTTCCTTTGGTCATCTCTATCCGCCTTTGCTAACCTGTCGGTATGCATTAGTTGTGGTACACCAAGTATAGTCTTCAAAAGAGTATCTTGTCTAATTATCTCATTGTCTACAGAACGCACTCTATCAATTAGAGCCACTAAAATACCATGCTGTGAGTCTAGTTTTTGACCTAATCTTGCTTCTATTTCAGATATTTGTGCGGAAACTTTTTCGTCTAATACATCTACTTTAGTTTCCATGCCATCAATAATTTTGTTGATAAGCTTCCAAATAAATAAACCTAGACCTATAGCTGCTGCTATCGGAAAACCAACTTCATTAATTAATTGAACTACGCCGTCCATTATTCTACTGGTTCAAACTCACCTAGCTCTATTAACTTATCTCTGTTGACTAAATGCTCTGCCTCTATGTCGTCCTTGCTTTGACCAAAGTAAGCTACAGCTAAATATTTTTGTATCATTGATTCATTTAGGTCCACATCATCGGCTATGATGCTACCCAAAACTCTGCCAAACTTGCCTTTTTTATCAAGCTTGGTTTTGACCTTTACTAGCTTTGCGCTTTGTATATGGTCTTTTAAAAACTTAGAAGCCATTTTGCCTCTAGCTTTTTCGTCTAAATCTCTAGTTCTGCTCTCCGGGGTGTCGATGCCGTACAAGCGTATACGAGACTTGAAAACAATGTCGAAGCCGCAGTCAATTTCTGCATCTACCGTATCACCATCTACAACTCTCGTAATATTACACTTGTATTCGTACATTACTTATCTTTGGCTTTCATAACATTTAAAGCAAGCATATCTATAACTTTATAGAGTTTACCAATCCAAACATCATCTTTTGGCGTTGGTGTACTTGCTGCTATTAAACTAGAAATAGTTACTATAGCTGTTACCCACATTATTATATCTGCAATCATTTTTTACCCCCTTTGGTATTATTTGATTTATCATCCATAACTTCTTCTGCTTTTTCTTTGGTAGATTCCACAAAAGAGTTTTCATAAAAATGCAAACTAGGTAAAAGCTCATTAAGCTCAAATTCTAAATTTGCGATTTTGTTTCTTAAACTTTTTATATGTCTTATCGCGACCAATTGTTCTTGTGTCATTTCTGACTCTAGTAGTTCTGTGCCGTCAGGCAATGTTGCTGTGTTCTCTTCCATTTGATATCTCCTCAAATATTATTATTAAAATTAACTATTATCAGCTATATATGCTTTACCAGTTGCAACTGCTGTAGTATAAGATGTTTTATCATCTGAACTACCAGCTACGTCTGGAGTTTCGTCATCATCATCAACAGGTGCATACGCTAAGACTAGTTCTAAGTGGTCTACGTTTCTTTGTACCATATCGTTAATGTCAGACTGCTCCATGCCTTCAACATTCCAAGTTCCAGCGTTTACTTCGTTGATAAGTGTTACGCTATCTGTTGCTGCTGTTAAGACTTCGCTTACTGTTTGTGCCATATTATTCTCCTTTTAAAGTTTGTATTTCGGCTTTTAATTCGTCTACTGTTGTAGACAATTCTTTTACTGCGTTAATAAGTGGATATATAAACATACCTTGTGCTAGTTTTTGAGAACCATCTGAGTTTTCTTTCCAGCCTCCAAAGTTTTTATGTCCTACTTTATCTAATGCTTGTTCTACATCTTGTGCAATCATTCCATACATGTTTATTTCTGTATTCATGTGATTTTTTGTTTCAGAATAATCGTCATAGTTTTTTGGAAACTCAGTATTAGGTTTCCAATTAAAAGTTACTGTTTTTAATTCATTAATAAAACTTAAACCTATATCAGTATCTTTTATATTAGTTTTTTTATGTAAATCTGAACTTCTAGTGAATGTTGCATCTGCATCAAAGTCACAAGTAACAACATTACTTGCTTTACCAAAACTAAAATTATTTGAATCTACACTAAAATTATGTCCTAGTCCTATAGCATTATCATTACCAGTTCCTGATACATGTACAGACTGACCAAGCATTACATTAAAATTTCCATCAACTAAATTAGTTGCTGTATCACGCCCTAATAAAGTATTACCAGCTCCTGTTGTTATACCACTACCTGCATTTCTGCCTATTCCTGTGTTGCTACTACCTGTAGTAACAGAATCTAAAGCACCATTACCAACTGCTGTGCCATCAGTAGCTGTGGTGTTTGAGTACATAGCTTGATAACCAATAGCTGTGTTTTCATTACCTGTGGTGTTAGTAAACAAAGCATTACTACCAACTGCTACATTATCGTAACCTGTTGAAGTATTATAACCTGCTTGAAATCCTAGATATGTCAGTCCACTTGTAGCTGCATTAAATCCAGCACCACGACCTACTGCTGTGTTTCCATTTTGCGTAGTCATTGTTGATAAAGAATCTCTACCAATAGCAGTATTATTAGAACCTGTGGTAATTGCATCACCTGCTCCACTACCCATTGCTACATTATCTGCACCTGTAGTGTTTGCTGTTAAAGATAAGTAACCAACTGCTGTGTTGTTACTTGCTGTAGTACTTGCTGTTAATGATGCCTGACCAATAGCTGTATTAAAACTTCCTGTTGTATTAGCATCTAAGGATGTAGAACCTAAAGCTGTGTTTGAAGAACCTGTAGTATTTTTAAGTAAAGATTCTCTACCTACTCCAGTATTATTAGAACCTGATGTATTTAACTGTAAAGCTAAATAACCAAAAGCTGAATTATTATTTGCTGTAGTATTGGTAGATAAAGCTCCGTGTCCTCCTGCGGTATTGTAGCTACCTTCGGTATTAGATTGCATTGAGCTTGAGCCTAATGATACGTTATAACTGCCAGTAGTATTTGCTAACATGGAAAATCTACCTAATGCTGCATTTTCAGTACCTGTGGTATTAGCACCCATTGAAGATACACCAATAGCAGTATTTATACTACCTGTAGTATTAGCATCAAGAGCATTTGCACCTACCGCAACATTATTAGCACCTGTAGTGTTTGCTGCTAAAGCACTACTACCAATACCTGTGTTATTAGCACCTGAAGTATTAGCGTATCCTGAAACATACCCAAAATACGAATTGCTATCTCCAGTCATAGCTCCAGCACCGTTTGCTTGTGAGCCTACTATAGTTGAATAACTAGATGTTGCATTTTGTCCTGCGTTTGTTCCTATACCAACTGTATCAATATCTGTAAGTGAACTGCTTAAAGCCTTATAGCCAACAGCAGTAAGTGAACCTCCTGTAGTATTAGCATCTAAAGATAAAGAACCGACTGCCACGTTTGCAGTACCTGTAGTGTTTGCATTTAGAGCTGCATTACCAATAGCTGTATTGTTTGAAGCTGTTGTTGAGAATTGTAAAGCTGCAAAGCCCATAGCAACATTATTCCCACCAGTTGTATTAACTCTTAAAGTAGAACCTCCAATTGCTGTATTTGAAGCACCTGTGGTGGTTGAACTTAAAGAAGCATATCCAACTCCTACATTGTTACTTCCTTCTGTATTAGCATCTAAAGTAAAAGCTCCTACAGCGACATTACTTGTACCTGTAGTGTTTGCAAATAAAGAAGCATAGCCAACTGCTGTGTTGTTTGAGGCTGTAGTGTTTGCAAATAAAGCATCTTTACCAACTGCTGTGTTGTTTGAAGATATAGTGCTTTGAATTAGTGCCGAGTGTCCTAAAGCTGTATTACTAGCACCTGTTGTGTTGTCTCTTAAGGCTCTACGACCTACTGCTGTATTATCATCTGCTGTTGTGTTGCTTGATAATGCTGAAGAACCTACAGCAACATTTTCTGAACCTGTTGTAATTGCATCACCTGCTAGACCACCAATAAGGGTGTTTTCAGTACCTGTAGTTATAAGATTACCTGCGTTGTAACCTACACCTACGTTGTAGTTGTCTGTAGAGCTTGTAAAGTTTTGTGCATTTAAAGCTCCTTGACCTATTGCTACTGCTCTGTCACCTAAAGTGTCGGTACTTAAAGCACTTAAGCCTATCGCAACATTACTATTGCCTGTGGTTAAAGCGTCTCCTGCAGCATATCCCATTATTGTATTACCACCACCCGTAGTAATAGAATTACCTGCTAGTCCGCCTATTAGTGTGTTTTGTATGGCTGTGGTTACTGATAGACCTGCAAAATATCCAACAGCAGTATTATAAGTATTTGTAGCTGAAGTAAAGTTTTGATTAAGTAATGCTCCACGACCTACAGCTACAGTCTTGCTTCCTCTAGTATCGGCAGATAAGCTTTGATAACCAACAGCAGTGTTTTCATCTGCATCAGTTAAAGCATCACCTGCTAGACCACCAATGAGGGTGTTTTGAACACCTGTGGTTATGTCTACACCTGCACTATAACCAATTCCTGTATTGTAAGTATTTGCAGCACTGCCTACGTTGTGTGCAGTTAAAGCATTTTCTCCAACTGCTGTGTTTCTACTTCCTAAAATGTTGGCACTTAAAGTGTTATAACCAATAGCTGTGTTGCTGTTTGCAGTTGTATTAGCATCAAGTGCTAAAGCTCCTAATGCTGTATTTTGAGTACCTGTAGTGTTTGCTGTTAAGGAATCAAAACCAACTGCAGTGTTATTTGAAGCTGTTGTATTTAATCTTAAGGCATCTCTACCAATCGCTACGTTACTAGAACCTGTGGTATTTGTATACAAAGCAGCTCCACCGATTGCAACATTTTCAGAGCCTGTTGTATTGTTTTCTAAAACTTCAGCACCAATAGCTGTGTTGACATTACCTGTTGTATTGTCAAGCATTGCGTTAGCACCTATAGCAACATTATAACCACCACTTAAAGAACCACCTGATAAAGCTTGATTACCTAAAGCTACGTTAGCTGTACCAGTTGGATAACTACCATCAAGTTTAATTGTTCCACCATCTACTGAGACGTTACCTGCTACTGTAAGACCGTCTGTTACTGCTGTACCTGTTACGTCTATGCCTGTTGAGGTTGTGGCTAGTTTGGCAAATCCAGCATGGTGAATAGTTGTTGCACCGCCATCAATACCTGCAAGATAAGATAATGTTCCTGCTGCATTTTGTAGTTGTAATTGCGTACCTTGTATTTTTAAATTTCCAGTACCTGAATCATTAATATAAGAAGCAGAACCATCATGATAAATCTGTAAATCACTACCAGCTCCAAATATAGCTTTGTCGTTATCGCCAAAGTTAATATCGCCTGTAGTTGTTAAACCTGTAAGAGTGCCAAGACTTGTAATATTAGGTTGTGCTGCTGTTGCTAGTGTGCCTGTTATATCGCCTGTTACGGTTAAATCATCTTGTACTTTTAAATCTACTACGCTAAGACTAGCAAAAGCGTCAACAAATGCTGCTCCACTTCCTGCTCCGTCTGAATAAACTGCTTTAGTATCTCCTGCAGGAATAGTGATGTTAGCTCCACTACCTTGAGAAATGATTATATTTTGAGAGCCGCTAGTTGCATTTTCAATAAACCACATCTTGCTTATGGTGTTTGGTCCTATAGTAATAGTACAAGCTGAATCTAAAGTACCTGTATATTTAAGGTACATAGACCTACCCGGGTCTGTGCTTCCATCTGCTATGGTTGTTGTGTGAGTGTCAGCGTTAGTTGTTATTGCTTCTGTGCCAAAACTAAATGCTTCACCTATTAGCTCAAGGTTGGTGTTCGTACTTGTTCCCCAAGTACCTGCCTCATCACCTGTTGCTATTTCTTTTAATCTTAAATCGTTTACATAAGTTGCCATGTATTTTCTCCGTTAAGCGACTTCTTCCCAATTAGGAGTTTGTGTATCTGTTATTGTACTATAATTTGGCGATTGCGAACTGTCAATTGCTCCATAGTTAGGTGTTTGTGAGTCATCTATTATTCCCCATATTGCAACTACGCCTACAGCACCTGTTGCACCGTCTAGTGTGAGTGATATATTTGCTGCAGCATTTGGAATTATACTACCAACAGCTCCAGTTGCTGCAACTCCGTCAACATGTACGCTGTTGACCAAAATAAAGGTTGGTGTGCCTACTGCTGTGGTGGCTGCAAGTCCTGATACCGATATGTTGTTGTTGGTAACTAAAGATGTGGTTCCAAGCGCTGATGTGCTTTCAAATCCTGTTACGGATATGTTATTAACCGTTGAAAGGGTTATTGTTCCAAGAGCTGATGTGGCTGCAAAACCAGTAACAGATATATTGTTGAATGTTTGAGTAGTTGCTGTACCTAGTAAACTAGCTGCTAAAACACCTGTTGGTGTTACGTTAGCTTCGGCTTGTATAACTACACTTAGAGAACCTAAAGTAGCTGTTACACCACCAACTGAAGCTATTGCTTGGGCATTGACTGCCGCAACGGGAGTTCCAGTTGTACCTGCAGCCGGTGCAGTTGGCTCGACCGGTATTGAGCCTTCACCAAAACCTAATTGACCAAATGTACCTCGACCCCAACCATTTAGGTATTCAGCCATTATCTAAGTCTGTTTTGCAAGTCTGCTATAGCTTGACCAATGGCTCCTCCGCCTGCTCTAAACGTAGGACGCATCCTTCTTCCGCTTGACCTGCCACCAACTCCGCCAATGCTCATTGGTTTTTGTGTTGGTACCATTTTTGGTGTTTTTTGAAAAATTGGTTTTGTTGTTTGGGTTGGGTAGGTAATTTTACTACCACCTGCTTCTGCAATTTTTCTTTCAATTTCTTCAAACATACTAGGATTTCTAGGATTTGCTACAGGTAAAGAGGTGTTTTGATTAGGAATTGGCACAATGTCGTCTCTTTGTAATGGTGGTCTAGCAGTAGGTCTTTGTTGCTGTGGTGCTATAGGACTTGGCTCTTTTTTTACCGAAACTGGACCTCCCGGTCTTTCTACTGGACCGCCTACGCTTGGTGGCTGCTCTACTGTTGCGCTCGGTGGTAATGGACCTAAATCTTGCACTGGTTTGCCGCCAGTTCCACCTCCTATTATTTCACCTCTAAAATCTGTTGGTGGTACTTGTGGTGGTTTTACAATTCTGTCAATTGGTTTTGCAATTGGAACGCTGCCTGTGCCTCCGGTTCTATTATCAGGAACCTCTATTCTTTTACCATCAGGACCGTATGCGTATCTGTACCCGGGACTTGGCATAACGGTTGTATAAGACATGCCTTGTGTTGGTGAGTAACTATAGCCTTCGGGTAATCCGCCTTCGCTTGTTGCAGGAGGCATACCTATTTCTTCATCTCTAAAGCCGGGACCATCATCTATAAATATCTGCGGAGGTCTTTTTGATGGAGGTTGGTTATCGTAAAATCCCGGAGTTCCTCCTCCCGGAACATCTGTTGAAGGCGGTCCATCTTCTACCATTGTGACTTCAGGTGCTTGCTGTTGTCCAACCTGAGCTGTTAAATCAGCAATTTGTTGCTCTAAAGCACTTTTTTCGGTAGCAAACTGCTCGCCTTGTTGCGCTAATGCGTCTTGTTGAGCTTGTGCTGACTCGGCTCTAATAACATCTTGTTGAGCTATTGCGTCTTGCTTTTCAACCTCTAAATTCTGCATTTGGCTAGATAAATCGTTAATTTGACCCTCTAAAGAACCTCTTACAGACTCTAATTCGCCTACTTTACTGGTCAAATCGCCTACTTGACCCTCCAAACCGCCTATTACGGACTCTAATTCAGACCTTTGTACGCCAAAGTCTTGCTCTAGGGTGGTAATAATGCCTTCTCGTTCCGCTAAAAGACTGTTTCTTTGCTCTTCAAGCTGTATTGCTTGGTTTTCAGCCGCTTGTTGTCTAATAATATCTTGTTGTGCAACCGCATCTTGATAATTTTGCAGTGCGGTATCTCTTAACTGGGTTATTTCTTGTAAATTTGCTTGAACATCTTGTAATTCTGTAGCTAAACCTTCTGCGGATTGCATTGAGGCATCTCTTTCTTGGGTTGTTGTTTCTAGTTGTCCCGCTAGATTTTCTGCCTCACTTCTTGATACGCCTAATTCTTCCATAATGCCTTGTATCTGATTTTCTAAGTCTTCGGCAAAATTTCTTGAGACATCTCTTTCCTGCATAATGTTCTGAATCTGTCTTTCTAGGTCTGCTCTTTTTTGTATTTCTGCTTCAGAAGTTTGCGCCATTTCTTCTTGTAAAGCTTGTAGTTCGTTTGTCAAACCTTCAGCTCTTTCTCTGCCTTCGGCTTCTCTTTGGTAGACTCTATTCATAAGCGGAGCTGTTGCGCTTGCAAAGTCGTCTTCACTCATAATAGATGCTCGTGGCATAACAGGAGCTTGTGGGATTATGGATTGCCCGGGTGCTAGTGGCGATATACCAGCTATACCCTGCTCCATAGCAGAATAGTCGTTGGGGTCTATACCTAAATAATCTTGTAAATAATTAACTGCCATTACATTTCTCGCCTGTTGCCGCTAATGGGTCTATCCATTGAATTGCTTTTTGTTACTTTACCACCCATATACATTGAGGGGAAGCCTTCAGCAATTATTTTCTTTTTCATTTCATCGGTCAAATCTATGCCGATAGAACGGTGTGGTTGTATAAAAGCTTCAAGCATATATCCACCCTCTTCATTTATGTCTTCTTGTTTTTTATACATTTCTACAATCCTGTTAGGGTCAACATCGTCAGCAGAATACAAAACATTATTAATCCTAGGCTTAACATCTTTTACTTTTAGGTCCTTAAGTGCTTTGTTGATGCCTCTTGGTATTTCATTTTTATATATTTCTAAAAACTTCTTGCCACTACCTTCTAAATTATCAATATTTAAAGATATATTTGACTTGCCTGCATCCAAGTCTTTTTTAACTTGTTCTCTAAATTGCTCGGGTACTTCTGCCAGTAATTCTTCCTCATTGGTGAGCATACGTTGACCAAATCTTTGATTGTCGTAATCATCGCCTACCATCTGTATTCTTTGTGGATTTAAAATTTCATCGCCCTCTAGTTTGTAGCCAACATTTTCTAGCTTGTATTTGTAATCGTTAAGTTTGTACTCTCTAACTAATCTTTCTTGTGTAATTTTTCCAATTTGTTCTTCATCAAGTAGAAAGGGTATGCTGTCACGTTCTTGCGTAAGCGAATCTACTTTAGCAAACTTGTTACTTACATCTGCCGGCATCTGATTAAATTTTAAATCAGCATCTAACATTCTAGCTAAAGCAGGATTTGTTATATCTACATTTCTTGGGTCTGACGTAATGTCAAAAGCATCATTCATTCTTGTTGAAAGAATTTGTATTTCTGCATCTCGTAATCTTTGATAGGATTGTTTAAGACCCTGCGGATTTTTTTCTATATTTTGTAAATCTGCTATGGTAGATAGAGCTACATCGGGATATTCTTTTGCAAATTCTTCTACATCACTTAAATATTTTTTTTCAATATTATTTAGTAATGCAACTTGTTCATTATTAAGTTTAGATAGTTTTGCCCTTACTGCAGGTATGCTTGCAAAATACTCTTCTTGAGTTGGTATTGGCTCGTTAGTGTTGTGTTGATTGTTTATATAATCCTTATAATGCAGTTCTAGGTCGCGCTCATAATCATCTGCAAATCTTTGAGTTTCAAGCAACTCTTCAGGTGTTGGTAGTTTTTCTATAACAGTATCTTGCACATAATCCAGTCTTTTATTATTTCTTTCTATCTGTTTGGCAGCATTAGTGAAGGCTACTCTGTCAACGCCTTTTTCTGCACCAATCTTTAATGCTTCTTTAACGGCTATATCCACCCAGTCTTTTTTGAACGGGAAGTTGGGGAGTTTGCCTTCTTGCAGTTTGTCAACCAATTCACCTATTTCTACAGTTTTATCTTTTCCAAAGGCTTTGACAAAATCATCGGCGTTCTTGGAGCCATAAAGATTTTCTCTACCTTCTTTAATTGCTTTTGCTATGTAAGGCAGGTTATACATGTCTATAAACAAATCAGTCTCACCTTGTGCATTTTTGTAAATTAAGCCATCGCTTCCATCGTTTTCTAAGCCAATGTCTTTTAATTTTTGCAGAATTTTCTGTCTTTCCTTTGCAGGCAATTCGTAGGTAGAATTATTTTTTGTACTTCTAGCTGTGGAGTGTAGGTCGGATTGTATCTCTTCTACAAACAATACTTTTTTGCCGTTTTCATCGGTTCTTACAGAAGTTCTAATATGGAACAGCTCATCACCGCCGCCAAAGTGTTTCTCTCCTTCATTTCTGCTGTATCTAATAACGGTTTTAGGGTTTTTGATGTGTATGGTGTGTTCTTGATAATCTTCTGCTCCACCCATAGGTAGTCTGAAAGTGGTATATTGCTCACCGTATTGGGTCGGTATGGTTGCATTTCCCTCTATAACATCATCAGGCAATACGTCAATTGCATACTCTGTAGAATATGGGTCATCCGCCTTTCCTATGCCTGTGTCTAACCCGCCTTCATATTGATTAATTTGCAACCTTGCTTCGTCAAGACTTAATTCTGTGCCAAAATTTGTATCATCAAACTCATTGTTCAGCCTAATGCTGTAGCCGTTAGACTCATTTCCAATGACCTCATAAAGATTGTCGTCAGTAATAAACCTGTAAGCTTCATCCCCGGTACCATCATCATAGTCCATTTCGACTCTTGATGTTGCTGCGTTTTCTGCAATATTATCTGCTATGTCTTGGTCTAAAATTCTAGGCTTAAGTGTATAACCTTTATCCAAGGCATCCATGAAATCTTCGTAACTTGTTGTGGGGTCAATATCAATCTTGCTACCGTCTGCTTTAAATACATCGTATTGAGGCTGACCAAGCTCCATAAAGGGATTAGTTGTTGAGTCGTTATTTGATAAGTATGCTTCTGTTAGTTGTGAGGGTGCTTGACCTGAAGTATTTATGTCTGTTCTTTGAATGAACTCTCTTTGTCTTTCTACAAAAGCATCATAATTTTGTTTGTTGACTCCATCAGGAAAATTATTTTGCATAAGTTCTTTTTGCTTATCTACAAAATCATCGTATTCTCCAAAATATTGGTCCATTCTTTCGTCTTGTAATTGTCTTGTCAGAGGCTCATCAAGCTGAAGGTCTACTGCATCTGCGCCACCACCGAGGCTTGTATAAGTAGGATTTTCTTCACTTCTTGAAACACGGTAGAGCTGTACTCTGTTGTCATCTATGTATTGGAGTATGTCTTCGTTGGAATAATCTTTGTTCGGATATTGTGCTTCAAATGCCTCAAAATCTATTTCGTCTATTTCTGTCTGTTTTAAAGCTGTGCCTGTTTTATTGTTAGATGGATTGGTTCTTTTATTACTTTTGACATATTGCAATAAAGCTTTTGGTGATAATTCTCCGCTTACAGCTTTTGCTTCTTCAAGTGTATTGGATTTATAGCCTGCTAAGTCTTTGGTTGTTTCTTGTTGTGGTTGTGGCAATCCGCCAATACCACCGCCACCGCCATCCATAGTTTTTGCTTGGTATCTTTTGAGTGCCATAAGTCCGGCTTTAGGAATGTTAGCTAAATCGCCAAGACCGCCTAATGCACCTGCTGCTGCTAAAGGTGCTAGTACAGCACTCATTGGGTCTTCAGCTTTAATGGGTGTTTTTTGAAATATGTTTTTAGTTGGATTCAATACATCCAGTGCAAATTCTTGTGGACTCTTAAGACCAAAGCCTGCTTCGTCAGCAAAGTAGCCAGTTTCATAAGTTTCAATCGGTATTCCTGTCACTGGGTTTACATAGGCACCCATTTGTTCTGCAAATGGCAATTGGGTAAACCCTTCTTCGTAGGCTTTTCTTACATTACCTGCGCCAAGCTCTTGAGTCATGGTTTGTCTAGCTGTATCGGCTGCTTGGGATTTTTGTCGCATAGCAACAAATTCTTCAAAAGAAGGTGGACTACCCATAACTCCCGGTGAATCAAAAACAGCTACAAGCCTTCGGTATTCATCCTCAAGACTATTTCCAGTAGACCCGCCGTTTGCGAATAAATTGATGTTATCAAGTGTTGACATTTGAAATCATGTCCTCTAATGCGTCTATTTCTGCTTTAAGCTGTTTGCCATATTCATTAGCATTTTTCATTATTTTTTGGCTACCTTTAATGTCGGGTAAGTAGCCATCACGAAGGGCGCTTTGCTCTACATCTCTAGCTCTTCTATATCTTTCGCCTTGTTGTTTATAAAGTTTTCTAGCGAAATTAAGTTGTTCTTGTAATTCATCTGTGTTTCTAAAAGCGGGTTTGCCAATTTTATCTGTAGCAATTAAGCCTCTAGCTAAGGCTTCATTTTCTTTGGTCATGGCTTTGTTGTAAATACCTTTTGCAAAATCATCAAATTCTTTTTTAGTTTTAAAACCAGTAGAACCCGGAGCTAAAAATTGGTCTAACTTATTAATTGCAAAATCATGATTAACTCTTTCGGCTCCTGCTGAGTATCTAAATTGTACAGGTATTTCTTTATAACCATCTGCTAAGGCTTTGGCTAGTCTATGATTACCCTCAGATAAATGCGCATATCCAAGTGGTGTAATGTTTATGTCTATAGGTCTGTTTAGATATCCTTTGCTTAAGATGCTTTGGGTTAGACTTTGCAATTGGTCGTCTTCGAGTATTTCTTTGCCTCTTATCTTAAAGAAATCAGCGCCTGAACCACTCATGGTTAATTTGTCTGCAAGTTTTTTCGGGTCAACAAAAAAGGGTTTATCTTCTTTGCCAATGTAAGTTGTTGGGGTTCCGGGTGCAGCATAGGATGTTGCTTCTGCTTTGTTGTAAAAGCGAGATTTTGCATTAGGAAACGTACCAACATCACTTACATATTTATTGCCACCCTTCATACCCATAGAGTATTGACCGGTACCAAACTGTTTGCTGTATTTATCTAGTCCCCTTGGTACAGAATTGCTTTCATATATTTTTCTTACAAAATATGGGTCTCCCACATGGTCGGCTCCCGGACTATCTACATATTGAGCTAGTTCTTCAATAATATTTGCACTTGCAGGTGATGTTTCTTTTGCTTTATCAATTAATGTTTGTTTACCTATTCTTGTCTTTGGGTCAAAAAAGCTAGAGTTTTCTATAACTTTTTGCAGCTTTGACTCTATAACTTCTCTTGATGGTTGTGCGGGTGTAAGGCTTTTATCGTCAGCAAAAACCTTGTCGATAACTTTTTCTTTCATAGGTAATGCAGCTATACCTTTGCCTACTGCTTTTACTTTACCGGGTCCGGCAGCCATGGCTTCCAAAAAGCCACCAATACCTTCGCCTCGCATACCAAGTGCATCAACAATCTTTCTGCCACTAGGATTCATCATTTGATAAAGTGGTCCGCCAAAAGATTCTTGCATATCCATAGGACTAATAGGCTCAATGCTTGAAACAGGTGTATCACCCAAAAGCATCGATGGGTCAAAGCTTTTACTTAACCTCATCTGATTGAGTCTATTGATATCTGCTTCTGTCATTTGCATTACACAAATATATCACACACTTGCTCTATCTTTAAGCTTTCTTAATGCAATTCTTGAAACTTTCCAAGGTGGTATTTCAGCCTTGTACAAAGATTTGATTTGCTTAGAAATGCTACGCCAAGGTGTTTTTCTACCTTTGGCTTTGTGCCTAGCCAGTGATTTATCAACGTACTGGATGATTTCTTGTTGCTCAGGTATCTCTTTGAGGTACTTATGCTTGCCTTCTTTGATTAACTCATACCCATAAGGCACTCCACCGCCTATATGTCTGCCTTTCTCAACGCAAGCCATCTTACCTTGATACAGCTTTCTAGCAGTTTCTTCTTTATCCCACTCGGCAAAAGTTCCCATCATGTTGACAAACATGTTCACATTCGGTGACTTGGAGGTACTAATGGATTCGGCACCACCTAAGATATCATGAGCAAACAAATGGATGTTCAGCTCGTTAAAGTCATCACGAATTTTACACAAGACGCTTAATCGTCTAATCAATCTGTCAAGCTTAGCAACCAAAACAACATCGTTGGGTTCAAGATTGCGCTTGAGTTCTTTGCCTTGTGGTCTGTTATCAAAATCTAAAGTACCACTAACGCCGTCATCAACATAAAAACCATCCGGTTCTTTATCAAACAGATACAGTGACATCTTAGTAATGGTTTTCTTCTGCTCATCCAATGACGTACCGTGCTTGGCTTGTTCATCTGATGATACTCTGCAATATCCATAAATAGATTCGTATTCTAGTCTTTCCATTGTTCTCCCTTTTGTATTTTTTTAAGTATTTCAATCAGTTCCTTTTGTGACGCTTTTTTGTCTATCTGTTTAAAAAGCTGCACAATCTCAAGTATTAGGCTTGATGTAGTCATTATTCCCCCTCAGGTAATTTAATGTTCTGTTTGGTTAATTCTTCTACCAGTATTCTATTCAATCTTCTAATATCTTCAACAATAGCTTTGTTCTCTTCATTCTGCTCAGCTAAAAACAAAATATCATTAGGCAGTTTGCCTTGAGCCAAATCGTTAAATGACTTTTCTGTAACCTCAGCAGCAGGTCTTTGATGTTGCATTTTTCTAATCTGTGGTTCTATTTTTTCAGTAAACCATATTCTCCAATAATATTTATCAGGACTTTCGTCAGAATATATTTTTCTTGAGGTCAGCTTCATGCCAATCCTTCTGCCGCGAGTTACAATGTTTGCACCTGTATGGCTCTTGATAGAGCCGTCACCTTCAATCTTGGGATGAATAACAAATGAATCACCTATCTCAAGGCTTTGCAAAAAGTTATCAAGCTCCTTGTGCTTGCCTGTTTGGTTTCTAAAGTCAGGTATTTTCACACCTTTTTCTACTTTCCAATCAGTCTGCCAACTCATTTCTTCACCTCCTTCTCTTTGTCCTCAATATCTTTTTTCTTAGGTTTTGAGAATATTCGCGAAAAATTTTTATCAAATGCTTCTTTGTCATAAGGTTTCTGTGTGGAGCCTTTGCCTCCATGCCACTTGGTCATTATGCGACATCCTTGGCAGCTTTGGCTTCAGCTTCTTTTCTAGCTCGTTCTTCTTCTGCCGCTAGCTTAATCAGTGCGTTCATGACTGGGTAAACCAGTTGGTCTTTGTGCCATACGGGCATTTCGTCTTTGCACCTAGCGCAGACGGTTTGGGTTTTCAAGAAGTCACCTATGGTGAAGGTCTTGATGCCGTAATGGTGGGTGTTGACAGTTACCTCCTCGTGCAAGCTGTCTTTAAGCTGTATTTTAAGCTGTTCGATTTTGTTTAGTTTCTTTGGATTATCCATTGTTTGACTCCTTATTTAATAATCTGCGTTGTCTCGCTTTTTGGTTATTTCTCTCTTTCACATCTTGGTTTGATTCTGCAAACCAGTCTTCGATGATTTTAGCCTTCAGGTCTTTAGTAGCCATGTCAGTAAAATTCTTAAGCACCCTGATGTTTGATGGTTTGATTATCAAGGTCAGGTGGTCATGCAGCTTCTCATCGGATAATGCGAAGATGTAGTTAGGACCTTGGTAGGTCCATGTCTTGTTTTCTCTAGTTAGTTCCATATATTTACTCCTAATATATTGTTTGTTACAGTGTTCATTATAAGGGTATAAAGTATTAGAGTCAACACTTATGTTCAAATTAATGTAATTTCTTTTTTGGGGTCTGTATTACTTCTTCCGGGACCTGCAGCGCTTTCTCAACTTGAGCTAATTGGAGTTGGTATATTACAACCAGGTTGGCGAGATTTTTATTTATGTCGTGTAGGGTCTGATTTGTATATTCAAGCTCTGAAATAATGGTATCAATCTTCTTGTCGTTTTCTATGCTCATAATCCGTTCCTTTTGTTTCTCTTATCAAAATATACCCTTGTGTAATATCTTCTGATAATAGCCAAAATTGATAAAACAATTAATTGGCTTAAAGATATTATAAACGAGTTGTGGGTGAATAGCAGAACAATCGTAATGGTCAGCCAAGAAAGAGGGAAATTGACTATGGCTCCGAGCATGGTGTCAACGGTTGCTTCTCGGAGAGCTGCTTTATCTATTTTCATAATTTTGTCCTTTAAAATTAGATTATACACATATCTGTTGAAATTAACACTTACTTGGAAAAATGAATATAGAATTTGTGAAACTCAGTTACAACCGCTTTGCTGACAGCCGCCCTAAAAATACGGGTGTCGGGTCTTAAATTATATCTTTTTTCGACTTTGGTTTTGGAATCCAATAGAGTCCCTAGTTATATAGGCTTTCAGAGCATGCAGAAGTGCTAATGTTAGCACTGTGGACACATAGCGATTGACCCGGCGCAGCAATGTCCTACAAATGACATGCAGAAATCTGTCGTAAGTTACTGATATTCCGTTGTTTTTTGATTTTTTCTCAGATTTGGGTGTTTTGTGGAGAAAAAACGCCCGCACTTGGTTTTCTACAGGATATTAATGAACTGCATGAACTTACAAAAGTGTCATACATCGTCATACTGTGCATCTATGATATCGCCACCGAATATCTCTTTAAGTCTTCCTTCTATATCCTTGTGGCTCATGTTATCCAAGGTCGCTGTAATATTGAGATTCTCTGTCTTCTTTATCTTCAGACCTGCCAGTTCATTCAGCTCACGCAATGCTGACACCGATGCGTTGAACTGCCCTTTGTCATAAGCCTCTTCGCTTATCTGCCATAGCATCTTAGCTGTTTTCTCAGGAGTAATTGCATACTTGTGAGCAAGCTCATCCTTACCAACCTTGATGGCTTTGAGTACATTGGGATAGTCTTTACCATTGAGAAACCTAGTCGCTGCTTGCGCCGGGAACTCGAAGCCTGCTCTTCTAGCCGCCTCGGTCTGTGTGCAATTGTCATTCACATAATGCCATACAAATGCAGACTGCATATCTGTCAGCTCAAACTCCGGGTCTGACTCAAACGCACTGGGTCTATTAACCAATGGTTTATCAGGTGCGTTCTTTCCTTTCTTCTTCTTGTATTCAGCCATATCCATTCCTTATATTATATCCATCAGGGCAGAGGGTAGAGGGTAAGCTCTCCCTAACACCTAATAGTTGTATAAAAGCCATACCATATATGTATACCTGCTCCTATACTATATATATATTATTATTATTATATATACTATACCCTATACCCTAAAGCACACCTAAACAGCGTAGCCATGGGGTCTCACGGTCAGGGTAAGGAACAGGGTAACAGCCTCTCTCTGCAGTACCCTATCCCTCACTCTTAACACATAAACACCAAATGTTGAGCTATTTGCCATGCCCTGCCCTACCCTGTTCTACTTTTAAGTAAACCTCGACCTCTGCAGAACAACCCTGACAAGACAAGCATGTAAGCATCCACTCACCCTGTTCGTCATCTTCGATGGTCTCGTCACCCTTCCACAATAGCTCTTCATGACAATGCCAACAATCCATCAGCAATTACCATCAGTATGTGAAGCGCTGTGTATCTTGATAAAATGTTCTGCATCCAAGACCACTAACACCTTGCTTCTATTTCTTTTGATGACAAGCAAAGGCTCGTAACCCTTGCAGTTCGTTTGCGCTTGGTCATAGGA
>JAAHTH010001257.1_pt1 | contig 19880 bp, 20 predicted proteins | sample 6116091 | NCBI WGS metagenome assembly JAAHTH01 (sample SAMN13939990, study PRJNA603662) | sponge metagenome | isolation source: marine sponge | host: Mycale hentscheli | place: New Zealand | collected 2006 | reverse complement strand
CCCCCCCCCCACCCCCCCCTGGTCGCCAGCCCCCCGCCCTTCTCAGGTTCGCCCTCGCCGGGGGGGAAAACACCGCAAAAGCTGGTCAGCCTTACATGAGTGTTAGGGCAAGCATCCCTGAGAAAAAGGATGATGATCTTAATGATGAAATACCATTTTAGGAGTTGAAGATGGAAGTAGAATCTCAAAATAAATTAATAAAAAATTATCTTAAAAATGGAAACAGCATTAGTGGACTAGATGCCCTTAATAAATTTGGATGCATGTGTTTGCCAAGAAGGATTTGCGACATAAAAGAAACTGGTTTTCCAGTAGAAAGTCAGTGGATCAAAACTCCTTCTGGCAAAAGAATAAAAGAGTATTGGATGTCTAATGACTCTAATCCCGAAAACGAAAAGGATTAGGAATGAGGAATACCTGAAGACCATACGAGGGCTTCCTTGTTTGGTCTGTGGTCGTGGCGCAGAGGCGCATCACCTAATGTGCGTAGGGGAACGTGGATTGGGTTATCGCTCAGGGGATAACTGGGCAGTGCCTCTGTGCCGCAATTGTCATACAGACTTGCATCGATTTGGTAATGAACAGAAATGGTGGAACCTAGAAGGTATCGATGTAATCGAATGGGCAAGAAGAAATTGGGAGAGATACATTGAACCTAGTGATAACTAAAAAAACTATACAGAAATATGTATGTCCAAAGTGCAAAGCAAAATCTGGTGAATCTTGTGGTCACAGAAAAGATAAATCAAGAAGTCATCATGCTAGAATGGAACTCGCTCAAAAAAAAGAAAAAGAAAGACTTTTTTATAAATTAAAAAGAAAGTTAGGTAAATGAGTACACACACACTGAAAGCTAATCGTAGGCATCCCGATGCAGATCGGCAGCGCATACAAGTTGGTCACATTACTTTTGAATACAGCACTAAGAATAAAACATTTGCTCTCAAAGCTTGTGAGGCTGAACACGCAAAAGATAGAAAGCCTTTGTTCACAGGCTTTATTGAAAAAGGAATGCATAAAGAATTACTACGCTTGGCATCTGTTTTTAGACAAATCGAGGAGCAAAAAGATGAGTGAAGTTAGAAGTAATGCTATGAATTTTGAGGCAGTAAAGGTCTCAATGTCACAAAATAAAGAGGGGGTTATCTTAAGATTATCTGTTCATCCAAACGACTGCCCATCTGATTTACACACAGATTGGGTTGGGAGCCGTTATATGGTCGCTATGGTTAAGTTAAACGATCAAGATGAGATAGAGACCAGACAGAATGAACAGGCCATACAGAGGATTATATCGTCCTGTGGGTTACTATGTAGGGAGATAGATTTCCAGACCTACCTTGGTGTTGACGATGAAGATGCCGCTGTAAGTATGATCAGAGAAAAGTGTGGAATATCATCTAGAACAGAATTTAGGGAGAATGTAATTGCTAGAGAGAAGTTTATTGAAATTCGTGAGGAGTATAAGAAATGGACGAAGTAGAAGATAGGTACATGAACACTGTTGAGCTTAGGAACTATATGTCTGTTTCTAAAGCAACTTTGTGGAGAATTATGAATAATGACGAGAAAATGCCTAGACCTTTTAAAGTTGGAGAGAGAGGTATTCGTTGGAGAAAATCAGAGATTGATCAATGGCTAGAACAAACAAGAAGTTAAAGTTCAATCCGTATGACGGAAGACATGATGGGTTAAGGGCTAGTGAATATAAAGTTTATCCTGTTAGCAGGAAAACCGCTATCCCTATGATTGTTGATAAGCATTATATGAAAAGGATACCCCCAATAAGCGTAGCTTTTGGATTGTTTAAAGAAGAAAAGTTATTGGGGATTATCACTTATGGAATAAGTGCATCTACAACCTTGAGAAGAGGTGTGTGTGGGGAAAAGAATGCTGACAATGTCTACGAGTTAACGAGATTATGGATCTCAGATGATGCACCGTTTAATGGTGAAAGTTTTCTTATATCTCAGTCAATTCAAAAGCTAGATAAAGAAATAATAGTCACATACGCTGAGATAGAGCAGGGTCATTTGGGTATTGTATATCAGGCATCTAACTTTTTTTACTGCGGCCTGTCATCAAAGTTTACTGACCCAAGAGTAAAGGGTTTGGAGCATCAGCATCATACAACCTATGCAAGAGGTTTAAACAAGCAACAGCTTGCAGAAAAGTATGGTGAAGAAAATATCTACTATATAGATCGTCCAAGAAAGCATAGGTACGTTTACTTTAATGCAAAGAAAAGACGTAGAAGAAATTTGATAAAACAATTATCATATCCTATTTTGGATTATCCAAAAAAAGACAACTCATTCTTGGGAGTCCAGTAAATGAAACCTATTATTATTACGGCATACACTAACGATGCTCACATACATGATATGTTTAAAATAGAAAGCGCTATGAGGCATTTGCCAAAGTGGTTTAAAGACTTGTCAAAAACTTACCCAACCACAGTCGGAAATCAAGGTCGCCCTATAAATTTGCCAGTATCAACCATGAAAAACTGCCCTGCTATAATAGACTATTTAAGTAGACCATTAGCTGTACGCATACCATACGATTTAGCTATTAGATGTGACGATGGGGAAATGGCTTGGTCTGCTCCAAGTCAACGTATTGTTGATCTGGTTATTGAATTTCACAAAAATCAAAAAGAAGGTTTTAATACAGGGCATTGTAAAGTAGGAGTAGGTTGGGAATTGGTTGAGCCAGAAGGTATACCGTTTTTATTTACTGATGCGTACTATAATAATTTTTCAAAAGATTGGAGAGTTACACAGGGCATAACTAACTTTAGAGATCAACATCATTTAGCTATAAATATTTCAACTCCTATTAATCAAGAGCAAACTCAAATTGATGCAGGACAACCTATATGTTATTTGATGCCTCTATCAGAGAGACCAGTAAAGGTTGTATCTAAATTAGTTTCTCCAGAAGAATTTAAACATATAGCTGAAAGAGGAGCTAAAAAGTTTACTTTTATAGATAAATTTAAAAAGAATAGAAAACTAAAAAAGTTCTTGGGAGTCCCGTAACTGCAATTACGGTATTTATCACCTGATCGAGGGGGGCAGGTTTCCCAAGGAACCCCCTCACCAAAAAGTTCACTTGAACTCTTTTAGTAAAGCATTAGCTCGTGTTACTAATTTTTGTTTTGCTTCATCTAACTTATCTAATAGTTCTTTTTTCTTCTCGTCACTAAGCGTTCTGCTGTCTCGTACTTTGTTCATTTGACTAGTAATCTTACGTCTTTGATTTTCTATCTGTCTAACAATACCTATAAATTTAATCTCATCAGCATAATCAGATCTGATTTTTGTTATACGTTCTGCGTTACCTGCTTCAGATGCGGCCTTGAGTTCATCTAAACCTACAAGTATTCTATCTCTTTTCTCTAAATAATCACCAAGATCTTCTCTTGGAGAGACACTACTGTAGATCTTTCTACTAAACGGTATAGATCGATATAGCTCTTCTTGTAGTCCATCACCAGAAACCTTGGTTGGCAACTCTGCCGTTCTTTGTGCGAAGCGTCCGACACCACCAGTTATGTATTCAAACCAAAATTCTAGAACATCAGGAGATACATCTACAAGACCACTACTTGCCGCTGATCCGCCTGTCAAAGAGTTTACATTAGCAGAAATCCATTTTGCAGAAGGTGATGTCGTAGACCAGTATAGTTGAGAAGAAGGAGTTCTATCGCCCGGAAACCCTTCTTTAAATACTGGTTTTCCTGTAAAATCTTCATTGCTTATTATATCTATAAATGGATCAGCTATTGTAGGCGCAACAGCATTGTCTATGCCGTAATCCCAGATACCACCTATCGGGCTAAGGGTATCAATGGTTGTACCAACTATAGAGTTACCTGCACCTTTTAGATCTGTGCCGCCCCTCGCAAGTTGGCTCATAGCTCTCCCGACATTGTGAGCCATATTTAATCCGTATGGCATTGGGATAGATATGTATCCTCTTTCAGAGAAAGGGTTCATGATAATCAAATTATGCTCTAACACATACTCAGGTATTTTATCGTATGTTAACTTACCGTCATCACCCTCGTCTGAAACAAGTGCGTTAAGCTGATCCTGTAAAACACCTGCCGCTATAATGCCCATCCAAAGTTTTTGTACCTTCTTAGATCGAGTAGCAGCATTTAAAAGTGCAAATGAACCTTGCAAAGATGCGTTGTAAAATAAGTACCAAGCATTCATTAGTGATCGATACTCACCACCTTTAGAGAAATTAACAGTAACACTTCCTGCTGCTTGAGCTGCTCGCTCTCTGGTATATCCCCTATCTAAAAGAGCTTTATAGGTTGCAACACGAACACCATTCTCAACGATAGTGTTATAGTCCTCCATAAACTGCAGAAGAGATTTACCTTTTCCTAAGAACTTATTCTTAACAACTCCAAATTTACCCTTTTGACCTGCATCACCAATATCTCCTAAGATACCTCTTAGATTGTTCATCTGATCAGCAATAGTATCCATTTGGTTGGTGGCGTTCTTACCACCTGCTTCTACAAAATCATTATATATCTTCGACCATTCTGAATTAAAATCGTTGTTTCTAATAGCTTTTTGGATTCCCTTGAGAGCAGGGCCGACACCTTTAAGTATGGCCTTTGTCATTCCTTTTTCTTCGTACTGATTTACGTTGATACCTGCTGTCTGAAGGTCTCGTAAAAAGTTGCTGACAACAAACTCTGGGTTGTATGATGTGTTAATGTTTGAAAGGTATCTGTTTACCTTGAGCATACCTCTGTTAATTACATTCATACTAGAGGAGCCAAGACCACTGCTGCCCTTCATGGCTTTAGCTATCTTTTCGTCTTCAAACCTAATGTATACATCAGCACCGTTTTCTTTAACTGTCATGATCATAGGATCTTGAGCGGCATTAAAGTCAGGAGTTTCTTTTGTTACTGGTCTACCGTCAGACATGACGGTTCTTCTTTGAGTTGGAATACGATCTAATATTTTAGCATAAACACCAGTTTTTTCAGTATCTGCCCGCAGAAGTTTTAGGAAAGATTGACCAACTAAATTTTTCTCTGACTTAACAACTGAGTTCTGGTTTTGAGCTATCGTTGTAGCAAAAATGTCTGTGGCGTATTTATATCGACCAAGAGCTGTTGGGTCTTGCCTACCTCTTCCCCCAAAAGATCCACCCATAGAAACACTAAGTCCTATGTCTTGTTCATTCTCTGGATCAAAAACACCTCGAAGTGGGACATAATTCTGGTAATTTGTAAACTCTATAAACTCTTTTGGAATTAAACCTGAATCAATTCTAACTTTGTTTGTATCTTCGATTATACCTTTTACAGCCGTGCCAAAATTAGATACCGCTACTTTATTCTCTGAGCTAAGACTATTGAACCAATCTAATATTGCATCTGCCTCACGATCAGACATTGCAGACCCTTCAGGATTATTAGAGTCTTTGTTGGCTCGAATGTATGCGTTTCTTTCTTTTGCGTGACTTGCATATAAATAAATATCCCCCAGAGCTAGAACTTTGTTTTTTGAGCTTTCTATAGCTTGTGAGACAAAACCTTTACCATTAGCAGCGCTATCAGAAATTCTTTGTAAATTATTAATTTCTGCATCTGTTACATTTAACTGGTTTAGTGCGTCAGTGGCATTTTTATAAATGCCTTTCTCTCTCTTGAGTAATTCATTTGTAGTTTTTCGGTGATACAATTCCTCTTTCAGGTAAGTATCCATAGCATCAACAATAGTAAGGCCTTTTTCTTTTAGCTCTTGTATCATTCTGCCTACGGGCAGGAAGCTATCCTGAAACCTTCTAAGTACTTCATCAGCGGCTTTTTGCGCTCTATCTGCAGGTAGTGCAATTCTAAACGCTTTTGCAATAAAATCTGCTGATCTAGCATAATTCTGGTAGTACTGCTTTTGCTCTATTTGATTTGGCAAACTAGCAGGGTTTAAGCTGTATTGAACTTTACCATTTCTAATAGCCCTATCTTCTGGCTGTATGTTTGCGTAGAATGTTTTTACCTCAAAAGCATTATTAGGAGCTTGTCTGTCCTTAACTAGAACCAATGTTAAAGGTGGAGATACCTCTGGTGTGTTTTGTGTCCATTGTAATACAGCAGTGGGTCTTCCGTTATCTATCTCAGTAGAAAGCTCAACTCCCTCTGGATCGCTCTTAAACCCCTGACGTTTAAATTTCTCAAGGATGTCTATAATTGCTTTCTGAACTGGTCTTGGATACTTACTATAGTTGGAGTATCTCTTAAGCTCTCCTTCATGTCTTCTATCTAAGATGTGCCTAAGCCCAGTGCCAACTCCTATACCAGATACTTCTGTATTTTCTCCCGCTCGAAGAAACACTGGTTTTTGACCTATAAATCCATGAGCATTAGCCCTTATATCATCAGGATCAAGATCAGGTCTCTTCATAATTGTTGTGGGTGGTATATTACCTAAAGAAAAAGACGTAGATTCAACGGCTTGATCTTCTGATGTAAGGTCTTCAATTATTTGTGCTTGTTGTTCAGTGAAAGTGGAAGGTTCAATTGAACTTTCTACTTCTCCTTTAACACGCTGTTCTCTTTCGAGGGTATCACGTTGATCCCTTGCTTCTGCAAAGCGTCTACCAATTTCTTCAGCGTTTCTTTTGTATCCGATTGCGGTGTCACTTTTGTAAGTACCACTTTCTTTGAGTTCTGAGATTCCATCATTTGTTCTGACCTCTTCGAATGTATTTAAATCAAATATTGCTAACTGCTCTGACGCTTCAGCAATATACAATGCTTCTTCCCTGCTGTCCACTATAAGGGTATTGTCCAAGAAATATTGGCTTGATTCAGTATCGAACCAACCACCAAGATAAACATCTCTTCCAGTGGCCTCTGATATTGCTTTATTGTCCTCAATATAATCGATCAAAACCTGCTCAGGTAATTCTTGACCAACTATAATCTCTGCCTCTTTTAATGGGGCAACAACAAATCCACCAGAAACTGGCTCCATTGTTTCTGGACTTATTGTAAAGCCGTCAGGATTATTTTGTATAAATCCTTTTAAACCTCCAATTTTTTCGTCTCTTCGAACCTTTAATTGTTTTTCTCTGAGGAGCCTTTCTGTGTCTGTTGTTGTGAGGAAGCCGAGACTGTATCTTCTGTCGAGGTCTGAGTTCCCTCTTCTAGAGGCGTCCTTGTTTTTTCCAGTCCTCTCATCGCTTCTAAGAACTGAGCCATTGGATTTTGCATCTTCATACTCCCTTGCTAATTTATCTATAGAGCCTCTGTCTATCTCATCAACCCTTTCATACCAAGGGATGTCGGCTCTTGATGTTACTTTAAAATTACCTTGTTTAAATATGCCTGTTTTAGAATTTTTTCTAGTAGCGTCTTTAGACATAACACCAGTAAAATCTTTAAATGTCTGAGGCGTCATGTAAACCACATCACCATCTGACAAAGGATACTCTACAACAGTGGCATTTAATCCCCTTAAGTAAGTCATGTTTGATGAGAAATTATCTGTCTTACCTTCAGTGACCCTAGTTCCCACAGTCTTTCTGTCTATGATTGCTTTCAGAGAGCCATGATTAACAACTTGCTCTCCCTCAATAACCCAAGTCTCCCAGTGAAACCTGCCAAGAGAAGCGTCTTGCGGTCTACCTACAAGATCATACGCTTTTTTAATATTCTTACGCATACCATTCTCAAGCATACGAGTTATAAGAACACCGGGTGGGCCTTTAAATATTTTGTTAAGACCTTCTTTGGCTTTACCATTAATGCCATCATAAATGTTAGCTCCACCGTATCTGCCGTCATCCCAAAGATGTCTGCCCTGTATTCTATCCATAACAAGAACATCATCCTTACCTGCTACAAGAAGAACAAAAGATACAACTTTATTATCTATTCCTGACCCCTCTGTGTTTGACATAAATGTTTGTCTTATTTCAGAAGCTGAAGCATTTGGGTCTGTCATTTGTTCATGAACTAAATCAAGAGCTGTTCTGTTTATGTCTGGAATTTTTTGAGATATTCTATAAACTAATTTAGCTGCTGCGTTTACATTATTTGTAACTTGCTTGGCAGGTGATCCTTCAGGAATTGTTGAAGAAACCTCAAGCATCCATCTGTCAAGATCATCTTCTGTCATAGGCTCTCGAAGAGCTTTCTCCAACAATGGGTGAGCATTATCAATTATATCTATATACGCTGACTCTTGCTGAAGTGGCCCCGCACCTCTTGAAAGTATTCCCCAGACAAGTAAATCTAATGTCATTCTAGGTGTAGCATTGCCACTGTTATATATGTTTTGAAGATCTTTTACATGCTTAAAGCCCTCATCCACACCCTTTCTTAACTCTGGCGTTAGATCTTTAAGTTTTTCCGCCATAGCTTCAGGAGAAGAGCTATACTGTATAGCAACAAGAGGTGGGGCAGGAATGTATTCACCGCCAAAGGCATCCTGCATTGCATCCATCCAGTTTTGCACGGAATCTGTAGCATTTGGATGTTGCTCTAAAATTTGTTCAATTGAACTATTATTAGATTCAGCATTACTCATATTATATTTTTGTGTAATTTGTGCTGTAGGACTTCTTCCAGAGCCTTCTATTAATAATTCATTAGGTAGTTGATGCGCTCTTGTTTCATCTGGAGCAAACGGAAGCTTGGGCGTGAAGTTCTTAAGTGAATATGCAAGAGATTCTTTTTCCACTTCAGTAAGATCTTTGTTGTAATCTCTTTGTGGAACATCTCTTTCAGTAATCATTGGGAACGGTCTTTTCTCAGAAGAGATAATACCTCTAGCACCTAAGTTACCGCTTTTAATGTTTTCAAATATATCTTCTACACTAGATATGCCTACGTCATTATGACCTTTGACAAGACCGACAAAGAAGTCTTTGATGCGCTGCATAAGTGTTCGAGGCTTGCCAGATAGTTTAATCTTGTTATCTGCATAGTCTCTAAATAACTCTGCTACTGCCTCTTCTTCTATAGCCGCTTCAGATAAACCTATGCCCTCGTACATAGATCTGGCTCTATCAAAGTATGTATATTTTCTCTCTGTTGGAACGCCATCTTTTATAGCAACATACTTTTTAGCCCTAGCTGTTTTAACTAGTGACGCATATTCTTGATCAGTAAATAAACCAAGATTTTTTAAAGCGTGAATAACCTCGTGGTTCATAACTCCTTTTAGAGCATCAAACTGTTCCTGCGCTGTTGCGTTAGGATCAACCACTTCCATAGCCAAAGATATAATTCTTTTCCCATCCCTAGGATCAAACTCACCCTCTGGGCTTATATTCATATCTACGCCATTAATATTTTGCGTTCTCGATAAGCTTTTTTGTGCCGTTAGAGCTACATCTCTAAGCCCAAGCCTTGTAAGTCTTTTTCTTAAGGCATTAAAAACTTGCTGCTCTTTGGCTGTGTATGCACTCTTCTTTGTTCTGTTAATTGCCAGATCAGAGACCGTCCTAGCCGTTTTAGCCTGTTTAGCTTCTGGAGCTACTTGCACTGGAGATGATGGGGCGTCTATCTTGGACGGAGCGGATTTAATAAAATATTTTAATCTTTCTATATCGTTCTCAAGCTCTCGTATGGCAACTTGATCAATCTGAGGTACAGGTGCTTTTCTAGACTTCAGCCTACGAAGCATTTTTCGCTTTTCATCAAGCTCTGCTTTTCTGCTATCAACGCTAGTTTGAAGAGCCTCTCTTTGACCTTGAGTTGTTTCCTCACTTCCGACTGCTTGCTTTTCTTCGGATGATAGTACTCTTGGTCTCTCTGTAGCAGGAATTGCTTGTCCTTGAGGATCTGTCTCAATTTTCTTTTCTAAATCAGTAACAGTCTTTTCTGCTCTAGCTATCTCACCCTCAAGTGAATCAGCCTTAGCATTTAGCTGTCGAGCCTTTCTTACATTATTTTCTACTTGTTGCGCTCTTCTAGCATCCTCAAGAAGTTTCTTTCTGTAAGATCTTAGTCCTAATTTTCTTGACTGAAACTCTTCATCAGTTTCGTTCTCTGCTTTTTTCTTAGCAGTTCTTTCTCCATCCAGTACTGTCCTAATATCATTGACAGTTTTTCTGTATGATGCCGCTTCATCGAAAGAAGATTCGACATCTGCTTCAACAACATACCCAGTCCTAACTCTGTCAGATTTACGCAATAAGCCACGGTTTACCATCTCATCTCTGACATCGAGAACCATTTGTCGTGGCACTCTTTTCAATCCTGTAGCCTTCAGAGCTTTTTGCACCGCGTTGAAAGTGTATTTCTTCTGAGCCTTAACCTCTTGTACGGCACGGTCGTATTGTGACTGAGTAAAGTTCTTACCGCTAATTGGGCCAAAGTGTGCTGCACCGCCCCCTAGAGGCTTCTGCTTTCGAACTTCTCTTTCCGCAATATCTTCACCAAGAACTCTTCTTATTTCGTCTATTGAAACAGGTGATGTTGTATCTACGCCCTGCGCCCTTCGAGAGTTCCTAATTCTAGTCTGCTCATCCAGAGGCAAAGTTGATAGGTCTACTGGTATAAGAGGAAGGGTTGTTTCCCTAGCTGCTTGCAGAAGTGCCATCTTCTCTTCGTCAGCAGATAATCTATTATTGTCAGGCGGTGGAGCCATAACCCCAAGCTGTAGTGGTTGCTCTTCAACCCCTGCTAATCTTTTTACTTCCGCTTGTTTTTCTTCTAACTTTCTTTGCTCTTCTTCTGGATCTATTACTAGATCCTCATCAATCATTGCTTTTGATTTGTTTACTTCTTGAGACTTTAATAATGCTTTTTGTCTTGCTTCTTCTTGATCTTCTTGAAGCTGTAGAGCCTTTTCCTGCTCTTCTTTGTCTTTATCCCTGACCCTTTGATCCCCTGCAATTATGTTAGTGCCGCCGCGAACAGTACCACCAACAAGACCTGCGGCTATGGCTACATCTCTGTAAACCTTTAACGCCTCTTCGTCATCAATAGGCAAACCTGCTTGGTATCTGTTTAAAACTTCTTGACCAATTTCTGTTGGAACCTCTGCAGCAGTACCAATGCCTACGCCTTTTACTGCGCGAGTAAATAACCCACCAGAAGTGCCAAAAGCTTTTGGAAGAATGCCCCCGATAAGTAACCTATCTACGATTAAATCTAAGGAAGCTTGGGGTATGGAATATAAAAAGGCTGCGCCCTCATCCATCTCTGTTCTGAGACCCCTATCTATTGCTTCTTTTTGAGCTTCCCTGTTATCTCCATAAAAATAAGGTATGTTAGCAGCCATACCACCTGCTATCCCACCAATAAATGTTCCTGCAGGGCCAAAAAAAGAACCTGCAGCCGCGCCTGTTCCTGCACCTGCAAGCGTAGAACCAAGCTGTGGAACCTGTTGACCAAGGGTTTCTGTGTAAAATTTTACATAGTCACCAAAGCTATCAGCGTCATCTAAACTGGTAAAACCTTTGGCTTTTTCTTGAAATTCTTGTTCGTTTTTCTCAACGACATCAGCACCATAGTTTTCCAAACCTTCTAGGCCAGTAACTTTACCGAAGCCTTCTAAAGATGATCCATATGCTAGTTGAAGTTGATCGACACCTGCGCCTACAGCTCTTCTAAAACCACCCTCTTCTTGGATAGGCACTTCTTGAGGAACGTCCTCATTAGTCCTTTGACCGAAATAATATTCGTAAGATTGTTTGTAAGGCTGCTCTTGCTGTGTAAGAAAGCTGTCTATCTTTTGCTGCTCTGCAGCGGTTGGTGTATCACCTGCTATTTGAACTGAGTATGCTTTACCTGAGAATTGACCTTTTTGTTGGATAATACCCATAATCCAATCCTCATTTAGTTCGCAGTAGTTGCATTAAGATCGACACCTAAAGAACCTATTCCTCCGAGAAGAGATTCAAATTTTTTCTCTTCAACACCAAGTCTAGCTGCCTCTCTTCTAAGAGGTTCTATTGATTCATTTCTTTTTCTTACAGCCTCCTCGCTAGTATCTATATAAGGAGTAGTTGGATTTTCTAGTTTAGCTATTTCTTGCAAAAGACTGGATCTTCTTGTTTGAATATTGTTTAAGCGCGAAATTATATTCGTTCCTGTAAGACCGCTCTTATCTTTACCTGCGGCAGTGGCTCTAGCCTGTTCTAACTTTCTTTGGGCATCGAGTAATGTAATCTTATCAGCTCTATATGATTTTCTAGAAGCCTGAAGATCCTCTACACCTGCCATACCTGCTTCGCCCAAAGCACCACCAAACGTTGGATTGCTAGATGACATAAGTGCTAAACCCATTTTAGCTAAAGCTAAATACTTATCTTGCTCCCTATCTTCTTCGTTTTCTTTCAACATGTTAGCGATTTCTGATTCTAAAGAGCTAATAGCAGAACCACCCTTAGTTCCACCGCCATCTCCACCGCCATCTCCACCGCCATCTCCACCCTTGCCTTTAGAAGGCGTGTTATCAAACGGAACCATTAACTCATCAGGTGTGTCTTCACTTCCTGAAGGAAGAAATGGTGGTATAGGTTGATTGTTGAATGGTTCAAAAGATAGCTCATCACTAGGGATTCCTCCCTCAAGTTCTGCTTTACTTCTAGCTAATGATTGAACATTTTGAGTAAAATCGTCAGCGTTTGATGTTTGACTAGCTGCTTTTATTATATTTTTTAAATTATAAGGATCATTTTTAATTGATTCTGTTGTTCCAAAATAAGACTCTAAACCACCGCCCGGATCTGAATATCCTTTTGTTGGATCGTTAGAAAAATTATAATCTGGAGCCTTTTTAATTTCTTTAATTAATTCTTCTTGAACTTGTGGTTGATTACTTGAAAATGTCTGTTGTCTAGGTATGTTCCCTCCGGGAACAAGTGTTTGACTGTTTGCAATCATATCCTGCAAAAGTGTTTCATTTCTAGTTTGTGTACTGGGTAACTGATTGAATGGTAATATTTCTTTTGGTGGTGTGTTATTTAAAAAACTTTTTTCCCTGTTCGCAGCAGCTTCCTCTAACTCTGCAGATTTAGCTATCGCTGTTTGAAAATTATTATCACCTAAACCTGCTATTTCACTTATAGCTTTTTGTGTACTTGCGTCAGTTTGAGGTGGAAATTCTATGTTTTGATTGTCATCAAGCACTGAAGCAGGAGAGCCAAAAATACCACCTTCAGGCATAGAAAATTGATTGATATTATTTGTAGGATCAAAATTAAGAGCGTTTGATGATATATCTCCAATACCACCTACTTCAGACATACTATTTGGCCCAGTGTTCAACACAGCACTTACAATCTCAGGATTTGTTCCTTCTTGCCCACGCCCCCTTCTGCCCCCTCCTGAAACTTTGACTCCCGCGCCCGGAACCCCCGTGGGGGGGGGCGGCCCCTCGTACACAACTTCCCTAGTTGCTTTACCTGCTGTCGCCATCTTAACAACACCACCATCAGCTTTCTTTTCAACAGGTCTGTAGTCTCCGCCAAAGTTAATCATTTCTGCAATAGACTTGCCGCCAGTGGCTGCTTTAACCTCTTCCTCTTCATCAGCACCCAAGCTTCTTAAATATGCCAACAACATATCCATTCTGTTTTTAGGCTGACCACCCTTTTCCATCATCTCGACACCATCATTTTGTTCAATTGAACTTTTTGGAGCCATAGATCTAGCCATGTCCATTATGCCACCTTGAGGTACACCTGCTGCAGAAACCACTTCTTGAGCAACTGTAGGTTGGTTTTGTGCTTGCCGACCCTCTATGTCTTGCTTCATTCGGTTGCGTCTGCCTAGCTCTGTAAGAACCAGAAACTGAGGAACCATCCCAGATGGCTTATTTATTTCATCAACTAGCTGCTCTTGAGAAAAGTTTTTAAGGTTATCTTGTACTTCAACTATGTTCATTACGTTAATCCACGATAAAGACTTAGACCTGCCACTCCTGCCCCAAGTGCCTGTTGCATCGGGTTATATGGCTGAAAGTTTTGCTGTGATGTATTCGGCCTTACAGGAACACCCTGAAGCATGTTTGAAAAGAAACCCAACTGATCTTTATTAAAATTCTGTTGGTTCATGAAGTCCTGATAACCTATATCCAAACCTGCTTGCTGTTCTCCAAGCTGTTGCTTTCCTATGCCCTCAAGAAGCTGTGCGCCCTGTATGTCACCTGCTCTTCTAGCACTTCCAAGTTGTGCAAGCTGACCAAGCCCTTGCATACCTGCTTGCCTGTCTGCATCGAAACCCGCTCTAGCATCTCTAAAAGCAGCTTCTCTGCCAGTGGCATCGATGTCTCCTAGTTGTTGAGAAAGACCTTCTCTGGCAAGATAGTCAGCTACGCCCTGTCTAGAACCACCGAACGCTCCTGCATTTACAGCTTGAGCATCTCTACCCGCTTGCGCTCTATCAAAATCTCTTGTGGCTGCTAGTTTCTGTCTATCTACAACCTGCTCCATGTATGGGTTCATGTAATCTTGAGCCATTTGCCCAGTAAACTGACCTTGTCGAGAGAGATCTCTAATACCACCTATGGCCTCTTGTGTTTCAGGCATACCCTGATTTGCCACGTTTCTAGCCATATTTCTTGAGTCAACTATGTCAGCTATGCTTCCAGACTGAGCTATTCTTTGACCTTGATATGGCTGATATCCTTGTAAAGATTCACCTTCAGCACGTTCCATAAGGTTTTCAAAGTACGGACGGGCGTAGTCAGGTAATGAATTAATTACCGTCTGTTCTCCCGCTTTTACTTGCTTATTACCCTTACCCATTAGTTTAACTCCATTTTATAGGCGATATAATCTGGCTTCCATCCATATTTCCTAAGCCAACGATCCCAACCCCTTCTTCCATAACCTTCTAAATACTTACAGTTATGTATTTTAGCGTAGTGAGATATTCTTTCTTGTGCCAACGGCAACCAGTCCTTCATTCTTTTACCACCAATCCAGTCCATAGCCATAGAGTTTCCTTGCGGATATTCTATTAATCTGGTGGTAATTGCGGCTATAATTTCATCATCTCTATCGTGATCAGCAACAATCCATAATACAATCTGATTATCCACAATCTCTGGATATAGATCTTCTACTTTGTACTTTCCCTCTGCAGTCTTGACTGACCTCTCCATTATATTGGACACTTTAGCCCAAACACTATCAAGAAATTCAACAGGAACTGGAGTAAACATTAATCCTGTCCTTACATCTTTCATGACAACGCCTTACCCATTATCCCCATAGCATCTATTTCTTCAGGCTGCATAGAAGATCCTGTTGCAGCTTTCCTAACATCTTCTCTCATTTTATCTAGCTTTTCTGCACCTGCATCACTAGATCCGTTACCAATCATAGCAACTGTCGGAGCATCAACTACATACTCATCTTTACTTATAAGAAGATCTTGCTCTCCATCGATGGTTGCAGGAACTGAATCACTCATTCCATCACCACCGCCATCAATCATTCCTTCTGCCTTGCCACCGACCGCATCATATTCACCCTGTTGAACATCTTGAACTAACTCCTGTAAAGCTTCTTCTCCGTACTTCTGTACGAATTGTGCCAAAGCTATAGATGCTGACTGCTCATCCATATTGCCTTTTACGGCATTTACAGCGTTTACAATAAGGTCTTTCTCGTTTGGTGGGGCTGCTGTCGGAGCTAAATCAGCTATACCGCCCTCTTGTATAAACCTAGTTTCTAGCTCACCTGCAGACGGGTTTCTAAATCCATAGTTAAATTCTGGATCTATTCCGGGCCTATATCCGGGGTAGGGCTGTTGTATATTCTGTTGTATCGGCACAGTTTCTCTTGGCTTAAATGGTGTTTTTGCAGGGTCTTCTTGTTGTTTAGAAGCATCTGCTAACATTGTGCCACCCACTAAACCTGTGGTTGTGAATGGATTTGTTTTAGCAAGTTCTACACCTGATTTTATAGTGCTGTCTAAAGCACTTTTAGCCCCACTAAGACTCTTAAGCCCATCTCCAATGTTTGCAGGTTTTACTGCATTTGCCATTTGTGGGTTCACCATATCTTTAAGTTTCGCTAGTCCTGTAGCATCTGGGTTCGGAGCAGCAAACTCTTTACCAAGACCACCCAAAAGCTTACCACCCATGAAGCTTGTCAGACCTGTCCCTATAGCTTCATCTAAATCATCACCCTGAAGCAAACTACCCAAACCAGAGCCTATAGCTCCTGCTGCTAATGGACTTAAAGCTGAACCAAACATTCCGGGCAGTATTGCTGAACCTAAAAAGCTACCTAAGAGGGGAAGTACCATTTTAATCTCCAAAAAGTTCAATTGAACTTTAACATTTTATTATAATTTATACTATAGTATTATTTTAGCCAATCATAAATCTTTTTTGTTTCTTTTACGCGGTGATCAAGACCTGTGTATCCACCATTGATACGCTTTGTTAGCCTCTTAATAGTATCATCGCTAACGCCTTCGTCACATATCTTCCATAGATTGTTCTTTTTAAAGAACCATATGGCGGTGTCCATAGCATAATCTTCTTCTAGTAACTTTGGATTTTCCAAAACTTCTGGCACACGCATATCTGATGCAAAGGATCTGACGTTGTTATATCCGGTCAATTGTAAAAATCCTCGGCCTATGTAGGCGCTAGATTTTTCTTTCGTATCGTTCCCCATTCTGCCAAAATACACGTTCTCAGCTAATGCTTTGGGGTTTCTGGCAAAAGGCTCTGCGCTCTCTTCTGTAGGAAAACGGCTAGGCCATACTTTCATCATAGCCTCTACAGAGTAGTTAAGGTTCTCTCTTGTGTACCTAAACGTGCCGCTTTCATGTACAACTTGGCCTAGTAAGTGTGCGCCTCTTTCTGGAGAAAACTCATAATGTGTTACTATAGCTTTGGCTGTATTGGGGCCAAACGCTCCATCTGGAGTTACACCACACTTTTCCTGCAGCATTTTTAATGCTTCAAACGCCATTAGCTTCATTCCTTTTAGCCATAAGATCATCAAGGTTTTTTTCTTTAGTGCCGCCATCATATGACCAAGCATAACCCTTATCGATCATAATTTGGTTAATAGACGTTGTATCTTCGTCTGTTTTGTATAGCCAACCAAGCATACGTCCGAACTTACCGTCTTTTTCAGTCCTTACGGTAAGCTTTGTTGCCTCCATAAGATGCATTTCTAAAAACTCTGTGGCTTGGTAGCCCATCTCTTTTTCTTTTTGATCTTTAGTTCTCTTCTCTGGTGTATCTATACCCGCAAGCCTAACCCGCTCTTTCTTGGTTAGATCGAACCCAAGATCTATGCTGATGTCTATTGTATCACCATCAACAACCCTATCTATAGATTTTACAAAATAAGTATACATTACTTCTTCCTAACGAATTGTTTGTACCCTTTCACACCGAAAGAGGCTGAAATTGCAATTCCTAAACTGTAAAAATACCAGTCTGGTGCTTTATGAAGCTGTTCAAAGCCCCTGTCTACAATACCTTCTGCACCCGGAATAAATGCAAGCACAAGCGGGATTGACAACACAATTACGAAAAATTCGTCTTTCCACGACGATCCGCTGTTCTCTGCCATAACGCGCTCCCAGTCGGCAACGCTTGTCTTTTCAGACAATAGTATTTTTGCTTTTGCTTCGGCTTCTGTAAGCTTTAACTTGGCTTCTGCAGCTTGCTTAGTAGTTTTGGCATCGATCCATGATCCTGCCAGACTTGCTATTGGTGTTAAAAATTGTAACATTATTTGTTACTCCCCATATTTGTAAAACCAAAATATGCTGCCGTTACACCTGACACGGCAACCACATACACTGCAGCTATATCTGCCAGTAGTTTGGACGCCTGTTCTAATCCTAGCCAAGAGGACACGACAATAGCGAAAGGGTATAAAACCATGCCACTTAGAGCAAACCAAGTCATTCGTAACTGTGCATCACGCTTGGCATCAGCGTCTTCCATCATCCTGCGTCTGTCTTCGAGCATTATCTGACGCTCATCTGGGTCAATCTTGCCGTTATCGTTTAGATCATAGTTTTTTTTGGGCATTTGCGTAATCCTGTACTATTTTTCTATCGTATCCTAGTATTATAAGCTTACCATTTTTATCATATGCTGCAAACTTCTTTCCATTTTCTACTATTGTTGGCTGTTCACTTCTAGGCAAGTCACTTTCATTGAGTTGTGCGTTACTAGTATTTGTGCTTTTTCTGCTTGCTCTAGGCATTGTTCTTTATCCGAATATGTGCCGATCTGGTAGTATTGTAGTCGATCTGTGCTAATAAAATGTAGAAAAACCAAAACATATATCATGGCAAATAATCCCAAACATCTAACCATCCCATGTAATGCAGATATCCAGTAGCTCCTATAAACGTAAATATAAGTAACACAAGTATACCCACTATCGTAACCATAAATTCCTGTTGTTGAATGGCGTCACGCCTAGCTTGAGCTTCCGCTTCTCTTTTTTCTAATAAAACTTCTTTCCTTATGCGGAGGAGTTCGAGCCATTTTGACCGGCCATACGTCTGCGTGATCCATTCCTGCAATTCGCTTTCAGCCTCTGCTGCTGCTCTAACCTTCGCCCAACGATCCAACGCCGTAGCGTTTGCACTTTTGCTTGATATACCTTTTTTTTGTAACGTTTTCTTAGCTTGGTCAGTTGCGTCAAAGAATTGTCCAATTTGCTTACTTAATGCAGCTACGCTTCGGCCTGTGCTGAGACCTAATTTTATGCCGCTCAGAATCGTAACCGGATCCATTTTTACATCCCATCGCTGCGCGTAAACTCAACGGTTTTCTCCAAAATCGCTATCCTAGACTGTAGCTTAATAATCTGCATCATATGATCTGCCATGCCACCAAGATCTTCCCAAATCATTTCTGTTTCTTCCCAGATCTCATTATCACCATCTTCGATCTCTTCATAAATCTCTGCTAGTATATCAATGATTTCTTGCAAGTGGTCTGTATTACGCTCCACATCCCTAATTAGATTTGTTCGATCCGTTGCATTATTCTCAACCGTTAAGACATTTACTGTATCTTCAAGGTTAGATATTGTACTCGCTTGCTGTGCAGTCCACCAAATAAAACCACCGATCTGGGCTATAACAACCCCGACTACAGCAATACTTACTTTTGGTAACTTATCAGACATCAGGTAGACCCATTGATTTGTGCAGGGGCTGTTACCGTTATAGTCGTAGCTCGAACCTCGCCACCCGTCCAAGCCTCTCCACAATCTGGACAATTACCATCAGGGTATGAAGCTATCTCTGCAGGTGTGTCTACTAAGTTTCCACAGCTTTCACACTGCACAACATCTGTAGAAGTAGAGGGTGACCACTTTGAGCCATCAGGCATATTTATTACTGTATCAGACATAACAACTCCTTATGTTATACTAACTGTTACCCCACCCACACCAGAAGTAGCAGATGCGGCAGTTCCAGTCAAAGAATAGGCAGATGCTGTAGTCACAGAACCCGTTGCAGAAGTAGCAGTCGCGGTTGCACCTGCAATAGTATATATAGTGTTTATATTAACACCACCAACCTGTCCTTGACCTGTAAAAAATACTGGTTGCTCTATTTCTGCAGAAGCATCAAAAGTTACAACTTGACCTACTTGACCTGTACCTGACCTAAAAAACTCAATGTTTACTGGCACTGTTACATTAGGATCAATGGTAATTCTAACTTCACCTGTGGAAAGCATCCACATATCGCCCGGTTGCAAACCTGCGGCGTAGGCTTCTACATTGTTCGCAAATTGCCTTATACCACCACCTTCTGGTTTAAGGTTTAACTCATTAGCTGTTACCTTGCCCGGATTTGACAGTTGCTCTTGGAACAAAGAAAAAGTTCTTACCAACTCACGCATGTAGTTTGGGTCGTAGTCTCTCGGTGG
>JAAHTH010000414.1_pt1 | contig 19919 bp, 21 predicted proteins | sample 6116091 | NCBI WGS metagenome assembly JAAHTH01 (sample SAMN13939990, study PRJNA603662) | sponge metagenome | isolation source: marine sponge | host: Mycale hentscheli | place: New Zealand | collected 2006 | reverse complement strand
CACAGTGATGGACCCGGCGACCGCAACGTTGCCTCGCAAAGATTCACACAACCCGAACGCATTGGGATTAGTGATGGTTCCTGACGTTCTAGAAACAACTCCCGCCTACATCGACACGGTTGCAACGAACAGTCCTGCGTCCCGCGCATCCCTGCGTCCCGATGACTTGATTCTGCTCGTCAATGGGCAACGTGTGGATAGTCAACGTACCCTCCGTTCGTTGCTTCGCACCATCGACCGCCGAGATGATGTCGAACTTACCGTTCAACGTGATACACAGATTCTTCCCGTAACATTGCAACCGTGATCCGCATGCCCCGCTTGTCCACCCTCAGCCGCATCTGGCTGCCCTCGTTGATCATCCTCACTTGCACTCTTGTTCTGTGTGTAAAGCCAGCCCACGCAGATACTGAGTATCGCAAAGCGATGGCCAAAGCAGTGCGTGCCGCAGCCGAAAGTGTCCTGCCTGCGGTTGTGTCCGTCGAAATAGTCGGTACTGCTCAGGGGCCGTCGGGTGAAGTCGAGCAGGATGCGCCAACCTCAGGCGTGATGATCGACCCCGACGGGTACGTACTTGCTTCAAGTATCGTTGTGCGCCGCCCGGCTGCGAGTATTTTGATCGTGATTCCTGACGGCTCACGCCATGCGGCGAAAGTGGTTTCGCGTGATTACCACCGCGACTTGGTTTTACTGAAAATTGAAACAAACAAAGAACTGTCAGCCATCAAGTTTCCGTCACAACTAGATCTCCAGATTGGAAAGACCACCATAGCTGTGGGACGGTTTGGAAATGCCGCTTCTCCCATCATCAGCCGAGGTGTACTCAGTGGCGTTGAACGACTTGACGGTGTCGCACTTCAAACCGACGCCCGTGTCTCGGCTGCGTTTTATGGCGGCCCGCTGATTGACCTGTACGGAAACGTCATGGGAATTTTGATTCCTGCCGTCGCAGGTGGTGCTGACTCGGACCCCACCGGTTGGTACGACTCCGGGATCGCATTTGCCATCCCCAGTGATGTGATCCAGACAAAACTGGATCGACTCAAATCAGGCACGAATATAAAACGTGGCCTGATTGGAATCGCATCAAAAACGAGGGATCCTTACGATGACGGTACTGAGATCGCTGCTGTCCGGAAAAGATCGCCTGCCGAAGCGTCGGGGATCAAGGCTGGGGACGAAGTGATCGAGATCGACGGAAAAACGGTCAGACGTCAGCAGGAAATCAAGCAGGCTCTGGGCAGGTTTGATGCAGGGGAGACCATCCGCATTAAACTTCGGCGTGACGGCAAGGAAATCGACATCACCACTGAGTTGGCCGAAACGATACCACCGCTGCAACCACAGCGACTGGGTGTTGTTGTCAGTGAACTCGATCGCGAAGCGCAGGCAGAGGATGAGGAGGATGTGACAAAAGTCATTGTCAGCTCAGTGCTTTCAGGCACACCTGCCGAATCAAAGATCAAAGTGGGCGATCAACTGCGAAAGTTTGGCGATGCCAAAATTAGCAGTGTGGCCGCACTCCGCAGTCTGCTGATGTCAGCCGATCCCGATACCGAAGTTGACTTGTCAATCACACGCGAGGGCACCAATGAGACCCTCAGTGTTACGCCAGCGATGGTGTCAGGGCCAATTCTAAAGCAACCCTCCCCAATATGGGCGGATGCAGGATCGGGCGATTGGGCAACCAAAGAGCTCAAACTGCCTGACGCGGGAAATGCCGCTGCTTTCGTGGCACCCCAAGCGATGGACGCACAACAGGACCTCGGACTGCTTGTCCTGCTCATGAACCCCGGCGGAGGATCGCCAACGGAGGTGCTGGAGAACTGGCGTGAAGCGGCGAAGTCCTCCGGAGTCGTGATTTGCGCCGTCGCACCCGAAGACAGCCGCCGGTGGCAGCCGAAAGAAATCAACGCCATCAGCAACTTTGCTGCGGCAGTCATGAAAAAAGCTGCCATCAACCCCAACGCTGTTGCAATTGCCGCACCAGGCTCGATCTCCGGAACAGATGCAGAAGCTGCTGATTCAATGGCCCTTGCGGTTGCTGTCTCGCAAAGCGCAACGTTTTTCGGCGTCTCGGTTTCGCCCAAAACACGCAGTCCCGCTATGAGGGTCAAGGAAAATGATCCCGCATCGTCGCTTCAAATACTACTTCCCTTATCTGCCGAGCAGGAGCTTCCTGCGTGGAGCCGCGCGATGACTCAAGCAGGTTACCCAATCGTACTTGGTGGAGAGACCGACTCGATAACGCTGCTGAACTGGGTGCGTCAATTGCAGGCGATCTGAGAGCACCAAATTGCCATGGACCAACACCCGGGCGATTAGTCGGGGTGATGACTCGGGACGATCACTCGCGGGAAAGAAACCCGCAGACCTTTTTCGTCGCCCCTTCGCGGTCATCACCTTCGCGGTCATCATCGGGTAAGCCACGTGAGGCCAGGCATATGAGAAGCAACGACTTTCACCCTGCACTCGCTCAATCGAGTTCCCAATCTTGGGTCGAGCCCTTGAGCTGAGTGTGCTACCTTGTTGTGGGATTGACCATCGAAACAGGGCAAGAACGCAGCCACGCACAAGCAGATCACCTCGCTTTGCCTGCTTGCACGTTCGATTCCCCTCGTATCTGTGAATGCTTTGAGCAGACATGACCTCGCTTCCGATCTTCTTTTGGGCTGATTAGCTTTGAACGATACGATTTTGGTGACCGGGCAATTAGTCGTCGGCTTATTTCTGTTGGTAGGCGGCGGTGAATTGCTGGTGCATGGTGCTTCGGCAATGGCTGCTACTTTCCGTATTTCGCCCCTCGTGATTGGTTTGACCGTTGTTGCGTTTGGAACCAGCGCACCTGAATTGGGTGTAAGCCTGCAAGCTGCATTAACCGACAATGCAGATGTGGCTGTTGGCAACGTGATCGGCAGCAACATCATCAATATTTTGGTGATCCTTGGCATGTCCGCGCTTGTCACCCCCCTGCTGGTCAGCAGCCAATTGATTCGGATCGACGTCCCGCTCATGATCGCGGCATCATTAGCAATGTGGGCTGTTGCAGCTGATGGAACAATCGCTCGCTGGGAAGGCGTGTTACTTTTCGTCGCCTTGCTGATTTACATTGTCTTCTGCATACAAAAAAGCCGTAGCGAAGAACAGAAGGTGGTAGACGAATTCGCGCAGGAGTATTCAAAATCAGTCAATGGCTGGATTGCAATTCTCAAGCAAATCGCGTTGATCATTGCTGGCTTGATCCTGCTGGGACTGGGTTCCAATTGGCTCGTCGACGGTGCCGTAACTGTTGCAACTCGTCTTGGAGTTGACGAGCTCCTGATTGGCTTGACCATCGTTTCCATCGGCACCTCGTTACCTGAAGTCGTGACTTCAGTGGTTGCGAGCTACCGTGGAGAGCGGGACATTGCGGTCGGCAACGTTGTGGGAAGCAATCTATTCAACATTTTGTGCGTGCTGGGGCTGACAGGTGTTGTATCCCCCACCGGCATCAACGTCACCGAAGAAGCCATCATTTTCGACATTCCGATCATGTTAGCCGTCGCCGTCCTGTGTTTCCCAATCTTTCTATCTGGAAATGTGATCCGCAGACACGAAGCAGCACTCTTCCTTACCTACTACGGCATTTACGCAGGATTTTTAATTGCAGAAGCGAACAACCCGGACCTGAAAGAGCGTTTCGGCAGTGTCGTTCTTTATGGAGTGCTTCCCTTGACGGCATTTGCACTTTTCATCTCACTGGGGAAACACCTGCGCAGCAGAACAACTACGGAAGCGAGCTTGGATGCCGCCGAGATTGAAGACAGCTCAACCGCCAATCACGGCGAGCAAGGTTTACACGAACCGGGGTTGGAACGGACTGAGCGAGTAGAAGACAGTCAAAGTGGTTTGTAGTCGGAAATGTAAGCTGCAACTCAAAGCAGGAATTTGCACCTAACGCATCCGCTTGGTTAGCCAGCGAAACCCCGAAGCCGGGGTGCGTCGCGAGCTTGATTCACGAGGTGCTGCGAGCTTGATTCACGAGGTGCTGTGAGAGCTCGCTATTAATTGACGTACTCTTCTTCCTCGTCACCCACTGGACGTGAAATCTCGCCGCTATCTTCAAGCTGCCGCACTACATCAACGATCTTCTGCTGCACAGCTTCAACTTCACTGACTCTTACGCTGCCAAGATATTCCATTTCTTCCTTGAGATTCTCAGATGCACGCGTGCTCATGTTCCTCATAATTTTCTCCTGCAAAACGTCGCTCGCACCTTTAAGAGACATCGCCCACTGCGCGGTTTCAACATTCTTCAGCAGAGACTGAATATCGCGATCAGCAAGTTTCGAGATATCTTCGAACACAAACATCAGACGGCGTATTTCTTCTGACAACTCTGGGTCCTGGCGTCCGATCGAGTCCATGATCGCGCGTTCAACAGAACGCTCGCATACATTTAGAATTTCCGCCACACTCTCGACGCCACCTTCATTGCTGTGCTTCTGATTCACCATACTGCTCAACCGCATCTCTAGGCCGAACTCGAGTTCAGTGACTGCCTCAGGACTCGTGCGTCCAATCGCTGCGATGCGGCGAATCACCTCCAGCTGGTTATCGGGATCGAGCCCCGCGATCACCTCGGCTGCATAATTACTCGGAAAGTGGCTCAACATCAGAGCGATGGTTTGCGGATGCTCGTCGCCAATGAATTGCAGCAGAGTCTGAGGCTCTACTTTTTTAATGAAACTGAATGGCATCGCTTCGATCGTCTGCTGCAGGTTGCCAATCAACTCGCCTGCATCGCGTCCCAGCGCCTCCTTAATCAGCTCCTTGGCCCGCTCCAAGCCGCCGGGACTCGCGTACAGCGAGCTGGCTTTACTGGTGAGAAAATCGGCAATGACGATCTCCTGATCGTCGCCACCCACTGAGTCGATCTGGGCAATCATGATACTGACTGCCTCGATATAGCTTGGCGGCAGTTGCCCCAGAACCTGAGCAGCATTCTTCGTGGGCATGCTAATCAGCAGAATGGCAGCTTTTCGCAAGCCGTTTTCATCAAAGTTAGGCATGTTGTTGCCGTCGTTCCGGAGTGGAAATGCGCAGATTCAGCTTCTTAATGGTGGCCCACTAATGCTTATGTGAGTTATCGGCGGCTGGACCATGCTGTCGGCTGAGCGGCGTTGAGAATTCCAATTGTGACGATAAGTTGGATCGCAAACCCTGCCGTTGGCAACGCGACATGTGCAAAGCCCCGTGCTGTCGACTTTTCCACCCGTCGATCCCTACATGCCTGCCTTAAAAAATGAATGATCGCAGGGCCAGCAATGATTCAGGAAAAGAGCGTCCGTCTTGCTGGCTGCTCTAAAAAATGGGGCGGGGCCACAAAGCCCCGCCCTGCAGCGGAGGTCGAGAGAGGGGGCGTAGGGCGATCATTGCCGGCAGTCGAAATCGCAGGAATAACGGCAAAACTCACAACCTGCCCCGAAATCGACTGCGAAATCGACCCAGCAGCCCCAAACACGATGGAGTAAAACGGCAAACGGGGAGAAACCAAAAGGAGCCGGCCGCGTCCAGGAAGTGGGTCCCAAAGCCGCGTGGGACGAGACTAGGCAAAGAGCGAACCGCGAAAACATTGGAAAACACCGACCATCACAGGATTTCTGATGTCAAGAATCAAGCGAAAAGGCATCCCTTGGATACTCGATTTTGAGGCCGAAACTGCTGACTTCAGGTGTTTATCGGATAAAATCGGCTGGTGAAGCCACGAGTCAAAAGCCGATGCAACGCTGTGCTAGGTACGACTTTGGCGAGATCTGCAAAGGTTATGGCATTAGGACTTCCCAAGTTTGGGCGGCTCCGCTATTCTTCCGCCTTCGTAAATGCACCGTAGATATAGATTTAACGACATCCCATTCGGGCGAGAGTGATGACTAAGGCTAAAGGCAAAACCAAGATCAAAACGCACAAAGGCACGAAGAAGCGTTTTCGGCTTTCAGCCAAAGGCAAAGCGATGCATCGCAGCAGCGGAACAAGCCACTTGGCTCAAGCAGTTTCTTCGAAGCGGCGACGCAATCTGCGTGGAACCACGTCAGTCGATGGCTGCATGGAAGCAACAATCCATGCTGCACTGAACGGAAACAGCTACTAACAGTGTCTGGACACCTTCGCCATGAGGTGTGAGACTAGAAAACACGTTTAGTTGTGCTTTCGATGAGATTGCACGCTCGCGGCGAATGGACAAACGGTCTGATGGGTTTAACCAAGGCCTGAGTCGCAGTCAAAGCGATCCCCTTTGAAGGAACTTTCCTTCAATTCAGCTGGGTAAAACTTCAGAAGACACGTTTTTTACGTGGCAATTTCTGGGACCTGAGTTGGAAAAAAGTTAATCAAACAAGCAGCACTCAAGTAATTCAAGACAGGAAAGAACCATGCGTACCACAATCGGTTCAGCAAGAAACAAGTCCAAGAAACGTCTCTTCAAGCGGGCCAAGGGCTATCGCGGTGGACGAGGAAAACTGACACGTACTGTCAAAGAAACTTTGCTGCGAAGCGGTGCGTATGCCTTCCGTGACCGTCGAGTACGTAAGCGCGACTTCCGCAAACTCTGGATCACTCGAATCAACGCTGGCACTCGTCAGCACGGCTTGCGTTACAGTGAGTTCATCTACGGTTTGAAACTTGCAAACATCGAATTGGATCGGAAAACTCTTTCAGAAATGGCGATCCATGATGCGGCGGCTTTCAAAGACATTTGTGACAAGGTGAAGGAAACGCTCGCGGAATCCGCGACGGCGTAGCTCATGTCGCTTCAGGACTTCTTATCGACTATCGATGGTTTGGAAGAGGAGGCATCCCATGCCTTCCAAGAAGCTTCCGACTCCGACTCGCTTGAGGTAGCACGCGTACGGTACCTCGGGCAGAAGAGCGGCGCACTGCGTGATGTGCAGAAGCGAATGGGGTCGATTGAGAAAGCTGACCGCAAGACCGCAGGGATGCGTCTCAATCAGTTCAAGTCAAACGTTCAAAGTTCGTTTGATAACGCGAAGGAACGCCTGAGTGGTGCTACCTCAAGCGGCGCCGATCCTACGTTTGACGCAAGCCTGCCTGGCTTACGTCCAACCATCGGGCATGTTCATCCTGTGACCCAAACGATTACGCACCTGATGGAGATCATGGGGCGTATGGGTTTTGAGGCAGCCGAAGGTCCTGAGGTCGAGGACCCGTGGCATAACTTTGTCGCTTTGAACATCCCAGAAGATCATCCAGCGAGAGACCCACTCGATAACTTCTATTTGGCGACGGCAAGAAGCGGATCCGGCGATCGTACGCTGGAGGGTAGCCAACTGTTGCGTAGCCAGACCAGTACCGTCCAAATCCGCGTGATGGAGAACAAACAGCCTCCTGTACGCGTGATTTCACTGGGTAGGGTGTATCGGCCCGACGCCCCGGATGCGACACACTTTCCGATGTTTCATCAAATGGAAGGTCTGCTGGTCGACAAACACGTCACGATGGCAAATTTGAAAACTGTCCTGCGAGTTTTTGCCACAAATTATCTAGGCGATGACGTAGAAATACGATTCCGTCCATCGTTCTTTCCGTTCACGGAACCAAGCGTCGAAGTAGACTTCTACTGGAATGGTGCCTGGATCGAATTTGGTGGCGCGGGCATGGTTGATCCCGCCGTCTTTGAAGCTGTTGGATACGACCCGGAAGTCTACAGCGGGTTCGCATTTGGCTTGGGGGTAGAGCGTCTTTGCATGCGAAGACACGGCATCACCGACATCCGTGACCTCTACAGCGGTGATCTTCGCTTTCTGCAACAGTTCTAACGTGATCTGAACTGCAATTTTGTCAGATAGCTCGGCCTGGGCGTGTTCGAAAGCAGAATGGGCCGAGCAGAGCTTTGTCACTCAGTGCCGTAACTCAGCGTGCTAGCACTGCTCGCCGGTTAAGCCGAAACCACGTCGGCCCCAAAGGCTAAATTCACTCGTTGGAAGCAACGGTTCCGAACTCAAACATTCTCTCCAGCCTCGTAAGCTTGAATACGTCCCGAACACTGGGGCAAACATCAAGCAATTGAATAAAAATCCCACGTGATCGAGCCTCGCTGTTGAGGCCGATGAGTTCGTTCAAACCCTCGCTCGTAATCCGCTCAATCTCAGACATATCGACTAACAGCGATGGCCCAGAGCGGCCTGCAACAGAATCCCTCCCAAGTTCGGCCAGAATCCCCATGCACTCCGCGATAGCCCCGGTCGTGTTGAGACTTTCGTGGGTCAAGGAGACCACCCGACACTCGCCACTGAACTCGGTCTTACCAACTTCCACCTGACTCATGATTCCGCCCGTTACACCTGTTTTGAGGACAGTGCCAGGGCGGGTTAGCGTGCTTCGCAGTTCCTTGCGACCACCCCGCCTTGCTTCCCTTAGATGCTAGCATCTCACGTTTTAGCCGACAACGTGGCGGGCGGTCGCAGCCCCAGTGAAACAGCAATTCACGAGATCGACTGCAGGTAAATTCGCGTAACCGTTAAACCGCGATGCCTGCCTCCATCGTCAGCGGTCGGTTGCGGGTGGCAGTTGCTTCGCCTGCCCTCTCTGGGCAGTCAGGATGGTCAAGCGATTCTCCCCAAAATACTCAGTCACCCGCCCTGTAACTTGCCAAAGATTATCAAGCTCATCTTCTCGGATCGCCTGAACAATCCGTTGGAGCATCAAATTTTCTGCAATCAGCACGACAGGCACGCTGTTGCTCTGCTCAGACTCCGCGCCAACGGTATCTTTCAGCAAGCCTGCGTCACCGCGACGGGGAAGTCCGCCGCCAGTGGAGGAAATTTTGGTAGATAGCGTCAGCGAATCAATGCTGCGCGTCACGGTTCCTCCCTGCCGAGCCCCGGTCATCTCTACCAATTCGGACTCCGTCACGGACTGGATGAGCCGCTTTACAGGTGCCGCCGCTGGTACAAACGCCCATCTGCGAGGCCCCAAAGCGACAACCGTGCCCAAGGTCGCTGGAATTCGCGTCCCCTCGCGGAGCTTGGCGCAACCCACCAGTCGCCCATCACCCAAAACCGCAGGCTCGGATGCACTTTGCGGCTCAACGGCGCTAATACCGCCAGCTAGAGTGCCTAAAAACCAAACGATTGAATAGAGAACGAATCTGTGCAGCTGGCGACTTGCCATGAATGACAAGACTGGCTGTCGGTACCCAGAGAGTTTCCGGAAGGAATGTTTGCGACTTGCAAGTGAATCCATGACTGATAACTAAACAGATCGGGGAAAGGGGATAAACAAACAGTAGCGTTATCAAAGTCCGCTTGCTCAACCTGCTTGGCACCGACTCACGGCAAACTGGATACGAATACGCAGGTCCTTAAAATCGAAATTCTGGGTGGGATCGGTCGCGTGCAGAAGGGAGGGGTAAATCTGCACGCGGCCGCCCCGAGTAGCATCCGGCGGGAGGGTCGTCCGGTTGCCACAACATTTCAAATTCGATCGATACTCGCATGAGCATTCAGCTTTTCCCCTCGTTAAATACCGGCAACGATCAAAGGCTAGCAGCATGCACCTGATTGCTGCATCCAATTGAGTGAAATGCATTTGCCTTTGGTCTCAAAATCAGCACACTGAGTTGCTGATCATGAGCAGAAGTCGCACGAGGATTCGTTCCAGGAAACGGCCCTCCTGAACACGCAAAGCAAGCTGCCTGGATTAGGTTTTGGGAATAGCAATGGCGTGAAAGCTGACAATGGCTCCAACAGTAATCATTGCCAACCCAAGCCACCTTGGCGGCTCGACTCGTTTCGTTGGATTGGGATGAATTCCGAGCATCATTGAACTCATGCTGGATGTATCTGCAACTGCTCCGCCCGTGGACACGCGGGCTAGGGCTCGGGTTGCGTGCTCGTTCAACACAAACGAGTCGACCATCCGAAATTGAATTCCCAACAGAATCAGCAGGACGCCTGCCAGAAAATAACGATTGCGATACATGGACATGGTTACGGAGTTCCTATGCTGCCCCCTCAAACCTCGTGCGTCCAGACGTCAGCAATGGGTGATCTGGCGGCAACGAAAGGTGGAGGCGACGGGAGGTAATAGACGCGGTTTGGAAGTTCCCAACTTATGGTGCAATCGGTCAAACAACGCCGGTCACACGACCGAATCCGAAATGCGACAGATCGCAAGCCATGGCGCAATGCTGCAGAAAAAGATGATCGTGCATGGAAGAACAATGACGCATGGAACGTCAATCATGACTCGAATGCAGTTCGTGACACCATTGACGATTACATCGCCAAGGGCGCGGACGTCAATTCAAGTCGCATCAACTAGGAAATCAGCCCAATGAATCAAGCATAGTCGAGTGACGCTGCAAGTCGCCGCGAACCCCGGTCCAAGTCAACCAACTGCGTCTGGGGCATATGCACAGCCAAACCCGATGTGCGTCCTGCTCAAGCAAGTCTTTTTTATCGACTCAAAAGACCACTGACGACACCTTCGACCGTATCACGAAATGCCAATGGAGGTGTTTCTTGTGCCAGATGCTTCTGGTTACTCGCCATGATCGCCTCAGCCAAAGGCTTGTGTGCTTTCCAGTGATCAAGTCGAAAGTCACGAATATCCACGTAGATGTCAGAAAGCGAGCTCTCTGTTTTTGGAACCAAAAAGACTCCGCCGTCTCCTCGTACGAAATGAAAATGCATTCCGACGTAAAGAAGTGCCGCACCAGTCAACATGCCAAAGAAAAAACGTGACATTACGAATCACAGCGTCTGAGTAACGGGCCTGAACCTCTAATCAACAAGTCATTGATACTACATTGCCAGATACGAAATCAAGTCCGAGGACGGCCCACAGCAAACATGGGCAAGACAGGAAAAAGAGGCAGGAAAAATCACTCCGTGATCGGCTCGCAGAGACATTCGTTCACGAGGGTGACTTACGGCAAATCCACAACAGAGTCAGCAGAAAGTTCGCCGCGGGTTCGCCGCGAACGCTCGACTCGGCCCCCTGTTCACATCCGTAGTCCACATTTCATAGCGGGTTCGACAAAGGCTAACCGAGTGCCACCGTATTCGCGAAAATCCCATTCCGCCTGAGGTAATTTGGCGGCATCGAACTTTTTTTCCGTCTCGGCAACCAAGACGCTACCGGGCGGGGCATTGTCGAGTGTTAATTGAATGATCTGGTTCAATGAATCAAGTGATTCTTCCCAAAGAATGTAGGGTGGGCAGAGGAACACGATCCAGGGAGTGTCATCCTGGGGTGGTCCTAGCAGATTCCCTGCCAGCCGAAAGGTATCGCCAGTAACCACACGAAGCCGCGATTCGATATCAAGTGTGTCAGCCGTTTTCCTGATAAACTTCACCGCTTGCCGGTTCTGTTCGACGAGGACGGCTGAAACGGCGCCACGACTTAGAGACTCGAATCCCATCGCCCCCCTGCCGCCGACCATGCTCAAGCAAATCGCGCCTTTCACAGCCTTTCCAAGAATATTGAACAGGTTTTCCCGAATATTATCTTTCATCGGCCGCGTGAACTCTTCTCCGTGATAGTGGATGATTCTGCCTCGCATGTCGCCACCGATCACACGCAGCTTGGTAGGCTTGCTTGGTTTTGAGCCGCTCGCATGCTTAGGCTTGGTTGAACCAGACGACTTGGCAGCCCCGCCGCTCTTGCTGCGACGGGTATTTTGTTTTTTGGGAAAATTCATGACTCAAGTATAGCGGCCCATCAGGAATTCCAGCACCATCCCACAAGAACGGTTTTTCCATCAGAATATTGGTTCGAATCAGACGAACGTAAGTGCCAGTAAGAGCGTATAGATGACGGATTCCAACTTCTCACACCCCCCTGTGATTCCCATGATTTGGCTTGCCCGCTCGTTTTTTTCTGCAGCACCGTTGATTTGTGCGGTATTCGCCAGCGGCGTGCTGCAGTCAGCTGCCGCCCAAACGCCCATCGCAAGAGATCCTGCAGCACAGGAGCCCGCGGGAGTACAGAACACGCCATCGTCCGCCAATCTGAAAGTTGCGCCAGTCGGGACAGTCCAGACGGCGTCACAAGAAGCCAACCTTCCTGCCGGGGCAGCAGCTTCCCAAGCCGGAACGAAGACCTCGCCAACCGTGTCCGGCATTCCTGTTGATGCTGGCGCTCTACCAACTGCCGGCGTTCTACCAACTGCTGGCGAACAGAGCAGCGCCAGTGAGACAGCCCCCTCTGCCGACATGACACCCGAGCAGTATCGCGAGGAGTTGTTGAAGGATCCCGAATACGTCGCTGAACTGGACAAGAGAGCTGCTGCCTACAAGAAATCCCGAGAGAATCTTGTAAAAGCAGTCGCCGATCAACGAGAGACGTTTGTCCGTTACCTGAACCATGACGTCCGCACTTCTGCTGCAAGGCAGTTGTTCTTCGACCAACGCGATGTTGTCCAAAACGCGCTCGACGAACACTTCGACACTGCGTTGGCGCTCACAATGATGGGTGAGTACAACAAAGACGCGATTACCTTCTTGGTAACAATGATCCAACATCGTTTTGAGAACAGCATTTATGACTTGTCAACGCTGCAAGGCGCCACCTTTCTGATGGATAACAATTCGCAGCTTGAATACATATGGAAAGCAGCAGCGAGATCTGCTGTCGCAACGGGACAATTCGACACCGCGAGAAAGATCTATGAAATCCTGAAAAAACCCGAGGTCCTTGGTGATAAGGAATTCAATGAAACAGATGGTGCACTTAGCTTCTATTTGGACGATCATGAGAAACAGTTCAATGAAGAAATGGAGGTACGTAAGCAGGAGCAGGAAACACCGAAAAACAAGCTGCCACGGGTCAACCTGAAAACGACACAAGGCGATGTTGAAGTCGAGCTTTATATCAATCAGGCGCCATCAGCTGTTTCCCACTTCATCAAGCTTGTAGAGAGCGGTTTTTACGATGGCCTCGACTTTCAGCTTGTGATTCAAGACATGCTGGCATTGACTGGAGATCCCAACGGTGATGGCCTCGGGAACTCAGGCCAATTCCTGAAAGATGAGCACCAACGCGAAGATGCCCGACACGGGTTACGCGGTTCCTTGCTGATGGCGAAAATCCCCAAGGACGAATCAGGCAACTTTTTCTCTGATTCTGGCAGCAGTCAATTTACGATTTTGTTGCTACCGTTAGTTTCTGCATCCGAGAAGCAGACGGTATTTGGACGTGTTACCAAAGGCATGAATGCAATTTCTCGTCTTCGTCGTGTTGATCCAAATAAAAAGAAGGAAAAGGGTGAGATCGTACAACCACCAGATTCCATCATTGAAGCCACCGTGTTGTGGAGGCCTGAAACTCTTCCCGAGCCAGTCTATGTCGATCCAGCGGAGCCCCGACAAAGATAAAAAACTGGCAACCGGATGCAGGTCCCTCTAGAATGCAGCAACGTGAGAACCTAAGGCGTGCGGAAAGTTGTCCGCGGCGTCTCTGCGTCTCAACGCACGAAACGGTCAGATCATGAAAAGATAGGCAGATAGACGGTCGGAAGATGACAGACTGCATATTCGCCATCGCTCCATGATTCATCGCTCCATGATCTATGCAGACCTGTGCGTCTGCCAATCGCGGTTCGCATTTTCGGGTCGTGCGAATGCCACTTCAGCTATGCGACCTGCAACAACAGCCACCTCACCACCGATGCCTTAACGCGATTTACCACTGTGAAGCCACAAAATTCATCCTCCGGTACTACGCCAACTCGCCGAAAGTTCATCAAGAACGGCAGCATGATGCTGGCTGGGGGTGCGTTTGGAGGCAGCAACCTGAGTGTGGCGCAATCAGCTCATGTCATTGGCAGCGACACCATCAAGATTGGACTCATCGGCTGTGGGAGCCGAGGGACAGCTGCAACGATCCAAGCCTTCAACGCCGGGGATAGAGGGGTCAGACTGGTCGCCATGGCGGATGCCTTCGGTAGCAATCTTCAGAAGTCCTACCGATCGATCAAAAGTATGCACTCGGACAAGGTCGATTGTGAGGGTCGACGCTATGAGGGGCTTGATGCCTATCAGGCCGTCATGGAAAGCGACGCCAATGTTGTCTTTCTTGCGACTCCCCCTGGCTTTCGCCCACAGCATTTCGAGGCGGCGGTGGATGCCAACAAACACATGTTCATGGAAAAGCCAGTTGCAACGGATGCCCCCGGGGTTCGTCGTGTTCTCGCTGCCAACCTACTGGCAAAGAAAAAGGGCCTCGCGGTGCAGGTGGGACTGCAACGTCGACATGAGATCCCATACCAGCAGTGCATTGATCAAATTCATCGAGGTGCGATCGGCGATCTAATCTTTGCCCGAGCGTACTGGAACGGGGGCGGGGTTTGGGTGCGTCCAAGGCAAAAGAATCAGACAGAATTGGAATATCAATTGCGAAATTGGTATTACTTCACTTGGCTTGGCGGGGACCACATCGACGAACAGCACATTCATAACCTCGACGTTATCAACTGGGCTACACAGAGTTACCCGATCGAAGCTCAAGGCGTGGGTGGACGTGAAGTAAGAAAGGGCCCAGATCACGGTCAAATCTTTGATCATCACATGGTGGAGTACACCTACCCAAAAGGCCTTAAATTGTTGAGCCAATGTCGGCATATCCAAGGCTGCTGGAACAGTGTCAGCGAGCACATCCACGGCACAACCGGAGTAGCCGATATCAGTCGCTCGGTTATCCGGGATCGCAACGGAAAGAAACAATGGGAGAGCGATCACAAGAAAGCACGCGGCACAGGATGTCAACATGAACAAGACGTCTTTTTCGCCGCCCTGCGTGCAGGCCACTTACCCAACGAGGGTGATTACGGCGCCTACAGCACGCTAACAGCCATCATGGGTCGCATGGCAACCTACAGTGGCCAACGCGTGAAATGGAACGACGCTTTGAATAGCACAACGCAACTTGCGAACACTGACGTTTTGAAATCACTTGAAGACCTTGCCCCTATTCAGCCCACCACGGATGGTCGCTACACAGTCGCCGTCCCCGGCAGCAAGTCAACGCTCGCCTAACCCGACATCTCGCCGAGCCGATTACGATTCGTCAAATAGAGTTGCCAGATCATTCGGGTTGCTACACCACGGTAGGGCCGCCACCTTTCTGCCCGCGACAACAGAACCTCCGGCTCTTCATAGTTTCCTCCATCGAGTTCCTGCATTCCTTTGACCAGAGCAAGGTCGCCCATGGGTAGCACATCGGGACGGGCCAAGGCGAGCAGCAGAAATACATTGGCCGACCAGACACCGAACCCAAGACATCCAGTGATGTGAGACATCGCCTCGTCATCCGGCAGGTGTCGCAAAGCACCCACTTGAAAACGTCCGGCCACAGTATCGGCAGCCAAAACAGTCGCATACCGCGCTTTCTGGCGTGTGAACCCCAGTTCCCGCAACGCATCCTGGCCCAATTCTTCGACACGTGGCGCAGTAACGCGTCCCCCACAGGCAGCATTCAATCGTTTGAAAGTTGCCTTTGCGGAAACGAGCGACACTTGCTGCTCGAGCAAAACATGCACAAGCGTCGAAAAGGTTGCAGGACGCTTCCACATAGGCGGCGGTCCAAGTCGTTTCAATACATCACCAAGGGCAGCATCGATCTCGGCCAGATGCTGAGTCGCAGCCTTCAAATCACTTGCTTTCAGCGTTACTGGCATCACAAAAGACGATCAAGCTCCTCGGTCAAATCGCCAAACCTCTTCAAAGTAGTGGCAACAGGCTCGGGACACGTCATGTCGACTCCCGCCCCTTTCAAAAGGTCCAGTGGATCTTTGCTGCAACCCCCACGAAGAAATGCAAGATAGTCACCTAACTCTTCTTCACCGCCTGCCCGCACACGGCGAGACAGAGCAACGGCGGCACTGAGGCCTGTGGCATATTTATAAACGTAAAACGCCCGATAAAAATGAGGGATCCGAAAACACTCCAATTCCAAACATTTGTCGATTACAAAGTCAGGACCAAAATAATCCTGCAGCAGACCGCGATAAACGCTACGGAATGATTCAACGGTCAACGGTTCCCCAGCTTCAGCCATTTCATGCGTGATCTTTTCAAACTCAGCAAACATGGTTTGCCGTACGACGGTCGCACGAAGACTGTCCAGTTCATTGTTGATCAAATACGCCCGCTCTTTATCATCGACCGCATTCTTCAGCAAATGGTCCGTCAACAATTGCTCATTGAAGGTACTTGCAACTTCAGCAACAAAGATCGTGTAGTTGTAATACTCAAATGGCTGGCTGGACGCAGAATACCAACTATGCATTGAGTGCCCAGCCTCATGAGTGAGGGTGAAGACATCGTTCAGCACCTCAGGCTTGAAATTCATCAAGATGAATGGATCACCTACAAATGATCCGCAACTGAATGCGCCGCTCTGTTTACCACGATTCGGATACCGATCAGCCCAACGGCCACGCAAACCTGCTTCCAGCGTTGTCGTATACTCACTGCCCAGGGGCGCAAGCGACTCAACAACAACGTCCACTGCATCATCCCAGGTGTGCCGCTTTTCGATATCACTGAGAATCGGGACGTAGGTATCATAGTGGTGCAGATCTTTGAGCCCCATTTTCCGTTTCCGGACATCTAAGTAGTGATGAACCTTCGGAAGCGATTCGCGAACTGCACTGATAAGGTTGTCATAAACATCGACTGGAACGTTGTCGGGAAAAAGTGCTGCATCCAAACTGCTGGAATAATTGCGTGCTTGAGCATAGTAGACATCGCGTTGAATACTGCCGCAAAGAGTTGCCGAGAGCGTATTTTCATGGGCAGCGAACTGGCTGTAATACTGATCAAAGGCATTGCGTCGGACTTTACGTTGGGGACTGATCAGCAACTGGCCAAACGTCGCGTGAGACAATTCAATGGAGCGTCCGTTGTGATCTTCCACCTCTCCAAAACGCAAGTCAGCATCATTGAGTTGGCGGAACGCGTTGCCAGCCGCGGATGCCATTTCTCCCTGCATTGCCAACAAGCGTTCTTCGTTGTCACTCAGTGTGTGAGAGCGATATCTCACCAACCGTTCCAACTGCAACCGATACAATTCAAGTCGCTCATCACGCATCAATACCGCCATTGCATCGGCATCGATCGCCAGGATCTCTGGACGCATGAAACTTGCAGCTTGGCTGGCTCTAACAGCCAGGTTCTGGTAACGGGCCTTCAGAGCTTGATAGTTGCTGTTGGCTTGATCCTCGGTTGTCTTTAAGAACGCATAGGTCCCCAAGCGTTCTGCAATCTGCTCAAAATCACTGTCGAATGCAAGTGCAGCGTGCAGCACCTCGGCTGACTCGGATAGTCGCCCGCGAAAGGTTTCATAAGTCGAGAGCTGCTCTTCGAGCTTTTTGAAATCAAGTTCCCATGCGTCATCATCCGCACATAGGCTAGAGAGGTCCCAGCAATCACCGACATTCACTTCATTACGGGGCGGCAGCGTAGCAGTACTCATCCGGATAAGGCATCCTTGAACAAAAGTTTTAACAAGACAGGGTACGGGATTTCAAACACGGCTCAGCATTGTAGCGTGGTTACCAGCGAACAATCATGCCCCCTCCACGAACCCTTCATGCGGACTGCGGCATCCCGAAAACACTCGGGTCAGCAAGCTGCAACGACAGCCCCAGTTCGGACGGTGAGAGCCTCGAAAGATCAGAATTCCCGCAGCTCTGGCCTTTGGAAAACGAGCTTTTGTTGAGTCAAGCTCGTCGAAGCAATGCCGCCACGGATCACTTTGACAGTAGTTCAAGAAACGCACGCATCCATTTGGGATGGGCGGGCCAGGCTGGCGCCGTGACTAAGTTACCGTCAACATGTGCAGAATCCATCGTTGCATCAGGTTCCACATACGAACCACCACCCGCGGCAACCTCTGGCGCAACAGCCGGGTAGCAACTGCATTCGCGATCCTTGAGCAAACCTGCTGCAGCTAAAATCTGCGGGCCATGGCAGATCGCCGCAATCGGCTTCCCTGCGTTCCCGAAATGCTGAACCAATTGAATCACCTGCGGATCGAGCCTCAAATATTCTGGTGCCCGCCCCCCAGGGATCACCAAAGCGTCATATTCATTGGGATTGAGATCTTCAAAGTCGTGCGTCACTCCGAACTGATGCCCTGGTTTCTCGCTGTAAGTCTGGTGTCCTTCAAAGTCATGAATTGCGGTTGCCACTGTGTCCCCGGCTCTTTTTCCAGGGCAAACGGTGGCGACATGGTGACCGGCGCAGAGCAAAATCTGAAACGGAACCATTGCTTCGTAATCTTCAACGAAGTCACCTACGAGCATCAAAATATTTTTTTCAGCGGAATTCATTGGAGTCATGGAGTATTCAAAAGCAGGAGGTATGAGCAGAAAATCTCATGGAATTATCATGTTATTCCGCCTGCATTAGCAACGTCCCTCATTTGTGAATGCTCTCTGACATCTCCACCAGGTCTAAATTGTGCCTGATTTGCGGCAAAAATACCGGATCAATCGGTATAGCTCCCAAAGCGAGCACGTCGCGACAACCTGTTTGAAAAGCGTTTCAGCAAAGATTCGCTGAAACGTCGATAGTCGACTAGAATAGAGAGTCGGGATTTCCCCTTTTCCAGACGCCCATTGGGCACCGCACTTGTCCCTAGGAAGCGATTCGTTATGAACCGTTTGTTGGTAGTTTTCCTCACAATCGTTTTGACCAGCAGCTGCACTTTTATTACGGCAGGTGAGCTGATGACCCCGGATGCCATGTCTCGCTTGGGATTAGCCCAAGCTTGGGCACGGCCGGTTCACGTACCTGCTGGTGCACAGTCCATTCGCGATCAACAGCTTTTCGTTCATGAGAAAACGCCTCACGAATACGTCATCATCACCGCAGCCAAGGCCGCACCGCCCGCGACCGCTGGTACGACTGCAACTGACGATGCGGCCAAGCCGGCAGTTACGTCAGAACCTGAAATAGTCACATTGGCTCGCATCCCCTTGGACCGCATTGGTATCGATGGCGCTCCCATAGGTCGAGCAGAAGCGGAGCGGTTGGCAAGTAATGAGATCCGGCGTCTTAAAAGACGAGGCGTCGATGCGGAAATGAAGATCATCACATCGCCACGCATCAACCTGTACACCATTGGCAGCGACGGACTTCTGGAATGCCGCAATGCCGAAACAGGTGAACCCATCTGGATACAGAGAGTAGGCAAGCCGTCTCTTCCATTTTCTGACTTGGGTGTCAATGAAAAATACGTCACCGTTGTCAACGGAGGCAACCTGATCCAAGTTGATGCCGAAAACGGGGAGATCATAAGAGAAGTACGAACGCAAGGTGCTCCAGCATTTGGCGCGTTGAACTCGGGCGACTTTGCCGTTGTTCCATTGATTGGCGGTGGCGTTGAGGGATATTCCTTGTACGACCCCGAACGTGTCCCATTCCGCGAGCGTGTCTCCGGAACGACGCTTGCGATGCCAACCAAGGCTCCTAACTCTTCTAAAACCGCTTGGGGAACGAGCAAGGGATTTGTGTATGTGATGGAACTGCAGGGCAAGCCGACAGTTCAGTTCCGCCTGAATACCGACGGCATTGTCAGCGGGCGCATTGCTGCGGCATCTGGTAACCGGTTTTTCTTTGGCTCAGAGACAGGGCAAGTCTACGGACTGCGAGCAACACGAGTTGGTGAGGTCCTATGGTCCCAGCCATTCGCAGAACCCTTCTACAACCGACCGCTTGTATTCGAAGACCAAGTTCTGATTCGTTCCAGCTACGGGAACCTGTTTTCCCTAAGCGTCGAAAATGGACTACAGACATGGAACGGATCCGTGCCCAACATTGGTCAATTACTTGGCGTACTTGCAAACCGGAGCCATTCCACCCCCCGGGGGGGGGGGGGGGGGGGGGGGGGGGGGGGGGGGGGGGGGGGGGGGG
>JAAHTH010001514.1_pt1 | contig 19933 bp, 14 predicted proteins | sample 6116091 | NCBI WGS metagenome assembly JAAHTH01 (sample SAMN13939990, study PRJNA603662) | sponge metagenome | isolation source: marine sponge | host: Mycale hentscheli | place: New Zealand | collected 2006 | reverse complement strand
TAATCAAAACAAACCTACTAAGGTTGTTAAAAAAACCAAGAAAGAAGGTAAATGGACTTTAAAAGTTGAGGATGAAAAGTGGGATGTGGTCCTAGGATGGATTGCTAAGAATAAAGAATTAGGTCTGCCAAAAATAATAGAAGTCTTAGAAGGTGGATACACAATAGGTGATGATGTAAAAGTAGAAATTAAAAAACATGTATAGCCCTATGGATCCACAAGCAATAGTCTTGGATAAACTCCAAGATGACATCAATTATTATGGTGACTATGGTAAGCAGTTTTTATCATACTCAGACATCAGAGTATTATTTACTACTCCTAATTTATTTAAGCAAGACACTTTAAAGTCTAAAGCATTGATTGAAGGTTCTTACTTTCATACTGCAATGCTTGAGCCAGATAGAATTAAAGAGTATGAAATAGTAGATGTAGCATCTAGGTCAACTAAAGCATACAAAGAAGTTTGTCCTCTAGGCGAAATACTTTTGCTTAGAAAAGAGCAAGAGCATTTAGACAAGTTAGTGGCTACTATGAAGGATAGTCTCGAGATGAGTTCTATTATATATAGTAGAGACAACAAGTTCGAAGTTCCTGGCACAGAATCTATAATGAATAATATGTGGAAAGGCAAAGCTGATATTGTAACTGACTCTGCTTTTCAAGTTATAGCAGAGGACCAAGATGGTAATGAGCAAGTCATAGACTATAGTGATGGTGCAGTCATTGATTTAAAGACTACATCAGATATGACAAAGTTTAGGTATTCATTTTTTACATATAATTATGATGCTCAAAGCTATATATACCAACGATTATTTAATAAACCGATGTTGTTTCTTGTAATTGACAAGCAGACAATGAGGTTGTCAATGAGACCTGTTTCTGCCGACACTATTGAAAGAGGTAAGTTAAAAGTAGAACAAGCAACTAGAATTTATGAGAAATTTTTCGGTGATAAAGCAACTCATGATGTTAATACATTTATTGATAAGCAAATTATATAACCTATTTAAAAAGAAAACAAGACCAACTCACTTACAAGTGGATGTTCCAAACACTTGTAGTAGTTGGAAGGAAAGAAGACAAATTCTTTCTGTAACAAGAAAATTTTTGGAACAAAACATTAAAATTGTAAAAAATGAGTGAAGCAACTAAAAAGAACTACATTAAAGTAGGTAAAGGTGTTGAAAAGTTTGACGGTGGCTTGATAGAAATATCAGTCTGTCTTTCTGAAATACCACAAGAACACCGTTTCCAGTATGAAGGAAAATGGTATACTAAACTAAAAGTTAATAGAAACAGAGATGGTGTAGATGATTATGGTAAGTCTCACTATGTGACTATTAATGAGTGGAAGCCAGAGGCTAAAGAACAAAAGCCAGCTCCACCAGTAGCAAAGAAAGAAGAAGAGGTTAGTCCTGATCTTCCATTTTAGTGTGTTTGGGTGTGAGAAATAGGAGGCGAAAGCCACACTAACTCACAATCAAGACAATAGGGTATGAGAAGAGTGTGGTTTCTCTTCTCTGCTCTTTTGTCAAATGACAAATGACAAAAAAAATTTACTATAGACCACTATAATAACAATTAGTATTATATTTTTTTATATTATTATATATTATTAAATATTGACATAATTGACATAACAGAGTAAAAGTTAAAATTAAATTAAATTAAATCGACATCAAATGGACATCACCATCTTTAAAGATATTAAAGAAACAGCACAACCATTCTATAGAAAGGTCGATGTTATCTTAAAAAGAATACAAGAAGGCTCATCAAAAGATTTAGTTAAAAGAATCCGAGCTGAGAAAGACAAAGAAAAAAGAAACTTATTAAAACAACAACTCCCAGCCATTTGTTTCAGTGGGACATTCACAAAAAGAAATGATTCCTCACTACAGAGTCACAGTGGCTTAATATGTTTAGACTTTGATGGTTATAAGACTAACAAAGACATGCTACAGGAAAAAGAAAGGTTAAGCAAAAACAAATATATATTTGCTTTGTTTATTTCACCTAGTGGCAAAGGATTAAAGGCAGTTGTTAAAATTCCTAAAGAGCCAGAAAATCATAAAAATTATTTCTTGAGTCTGCAACATCATGTAAACTCAGAGTATTTCGATAAAACTTGTAAAAACATATCTAGAGTTTGTTATGAGTCTTATGATCCATTACTTTATGTTAATGCTAATTCAAGTACATGGGATAAAATTGTAGAGCAAGAGTATACAGAGGTTATAAAACATGTAGATATTCCTACAATACCAGTGACAGATGAGAATAAAATAGTTGACATTCTAACTAAGTGGTGGCAAAAGAAGTACCCAATGATAGAAGGTCAGAGAAATCAAAACATCTATATATTGGCCGCAGCATTTAATGATTTTGGTGTTAACCAGACTTTAGCAGAGTATGTCATGAATAGTTTTTCTAGTCAAAATTTTAGTGCTACAGAAATTAAAAGGACTATATCTTCTGCATATGCACAAAAACAAAACTTTGGTACAAAGTATTATGAGGATGAGGACAAGGTTAACTTAGTTAGAGAGAAGTTAAAAAGAGGTGTATCAAAAAAAGAAATCCGATCCCAGCTTGAAGAGTCTGATGTTGAGGTCGGCACAATAGAGAATGTTTTAGTCAGACTCGAGGATGAGCAATCTAATAGTAAATTCTGGACAAAGAATGATAAAGGAGTTATAAAAATTGTACACATATCTTTTAAAAGTTTCTTAGAAGAAAATGGTTTCTATAAATTTAATCCTGAAGGCAGTAGAAGTTATGTATTTGTTAGGGTTACAAACAACTTAATTGACCACACCTCTGAAAAAGAGATTAAAGATTTTATACTTAACTACTTGTTAGAAATAGATGATTTAACAGTTTATAATTACTTTGCAGAGCATACAAGATATTTTAGAGAAGAGTTTTTAACTTTATTATCCTCTATTGATGTGTATTTTATTGAAGACAATAAAAATACTGCATACTTATATTATAAATCTGGTGCTGTAAAGGTTACACACAATAGTGTTACACCTATAGACTACCTGGATTTAGGTGGATATGTTTGGAAGGACCATGTAATAGACAGAACTTATGTTTCATGTGAGTCTAATGAGTGTGACTATAAAAGTTTTATTACTAATATATGTGGTAAAGATGAGAGTAGAGTCAATTCAATGAGGTCTACAATAGGATATTTGCTACATGCATGGAAAAATTTATCGTATAGCCCAGCTACAATACTTAATGATGAACAAATATCTGATTCTCCTGAAGGTGGTACTGGTAAAGGTCTATTTATAAATGCTTTGTCACACATGAAGAAAGTTGTTGTAATAGATGGTAAGTCTTTTAATTTTGAGAAATCATTCGCATATCAATTAGTAAGTGCAGACACACAAATCCTATGTTTTGATGATGTAAGTAAGCATTTTAACTTTGAAAGATTATTCTCAGTTGTTACTGAGGGATTAACACTGGAAAAGAAAAACAAAGATGCTATAAAGATTCCTTTTTCTAAATCTCCAAAGGTTGCAATAACTACAAACTATGCAATCAGAGGTAAAGGCTCATCATTTGAACGAAGAAAGTGGGAATTAGAATTAGCACAACATTATACTAGAGAGCATACACCAGTAAAAGAGTTTGGTAAACTTATGTTTGGAGAATGGAATGATGATGAGTGGTGTGCTTTTGATAATTTTATGATTGAGTGTCTTCAGCTTTACTTAAGAGATGGTTTAGTTAAAAGTGAATTTGTTAACTTGAAGATTAGAAGGTTATCTGCCGAAACATGTCATGAGTTTATAGAATGGTGTGGTATACTGGATGGAATGCCTTTAAATAAAATGTTAGCAACCAATACAAAAATATTTAAACAAGACTTGTACTTTGATTTTATTGAAGACAATCCAGACTTTGCACCTAAGTCTAAAATGACAGTGTCAAGGACTAGGTTCTATAAATGGTTAACTGCTTACAACCAGTACAAGCACAAGTGCGATCCTGAAGAGGGAAGAGAAGCAGGAGGTAGATGGATAGTATTTAGAAATGCACAGAAAATAGAAGAAAATGGAAAAATAGATTTTTAGGGGTATGTAGGTATCACTAACTATGAGAAAGTCTCTTAGAATGCATCTATGAAAGCCGAATTTTAGAAAATATGAAGAAAATCACTGTTTTAGACCTTTTTTCAGGAATTGGTGGATTTCACAAAGGTTTTGAAAAAGCGGGTTATAAAGTTAAAACTTTCTTTTCAGAAGTTGATGCTCATGCCATTGCAGTGTATAAATATAATTTTAAAAATAGTAAATATGTCGGATCAGTTACAGATGTTCGAGGAACACAGTTACCAAAAATTGACGCTATCACCTTTGGAAGCCCTTGCCAAGACTTTAGTGTCGCTGGAAATCGTAAAGGGATGGGAGGAGATAGATCGAGCCTTATCCTTGAAGCGATTAGACTCATTGATGAATGCCGACCAGGAATTTTTATCTGGGAAAATGTTAAAGGAACATTCAGCTCAAACGATGGCAGAGATTTTGCGGCAATCCTCCAAGCCTTTACCAACATTGGGGGTTATAGACTTGAATGGCAATTGTGTAATACATCGTGGTTTCTACCCCAAAACAGAGAGAGAATCTACCTTGTCGGATATTCTGCAAACCCCCCAAGAGATTGGAAAGGAGTTTTTCCTATCGAGGTCAGCTCAAGCAAGACTCAAGGAATACAAAAAGGAGTAGCCCAGGTAAGTAACTTTTCTGAAAGAGAATTTGGTTTTAAAGATACTGCACCAGCTTTATTGTCTAGAGATTATAAAGATCCTAAGATAGTAAGAGCTGCAGATTACAGAAATGATGAAGGACTACGAATAAGAACTGAAGGTGATAGCCCTTGTCTATCTGCAAGAAGACACAGTGAAAAAGATATTAGTACTATGCCACCTCTTATTATACCCACACAACTAGGTAATTCTGAAAGCTTTGGCAATTCAATAAAGACTGACGGGGAAGATGCATTTACTTTAAGGTCCTCCGAACCCAATGGTATTATAGAAAACGAATCTATAAGAAGACTAACACCTATAGAGTGTGAAAGACTACAAGGATTTCCTGATAACTGGACTGAATATGGTATATATGATGGGGTGACTAAAAAGGTAAGCAACACTCAAAGATATAAGATGTGTGGGAATGCAGTGACTGTAGATGTTGTTCAAGCAGTGGTTAATAAATGCAAAGACATAATATGAAATTAAGACAATATCAATCTGACATCGTAGAAAAAGGTACTGAGGTTTTAAAAAAACATGGATTTTTGTATCTTGCTATGGAGGTTAGGACTGGTAAAACCTTGACAAGTTTGGCTATGAGTCTTGCTCTTCCAGTTCATAACCTCTTATTTATTACAAAGAAAAAAGCAATCTCCAGTATACAAGGAGATTATGACATGCTTAATCCTTCCTATAATATTACTATAATAAATTACGAAAGCCTACATAAAGTGTCTCATGAGACAAAGTGGGATTTAATAGTTTGTGATGAATCACATTCTATGGGTGCATTTCCGAAACCAAGCCTAAGGGCAAAAACAGTTAAAGAGTTTATATTAAAACATAATCCATATGTAATACTTTTATCTGGTACACCAACACCAGAATCTTACTCACAAATGTATCACCAGGTTTATGCTATAAGAAATAATCCTTTTAATCAATATAAAAGTTTTTACAAGTTTGCTAAACAATATGTACAAGTAAAGCAAAAGAAAATAGGAGCCATGACTATTAACGACTGGAGTCATGGTTTACAATCAATACTCGATGATATGAAACCATACACAATTGCATATACTCAGAAAGAAGCTGGGTTTAAAGTAAACACAGATGAAGAGGTTTTACATGTTCCGCTTACTAGTGTGATAAAATCATTAGTAAGAAGGCTTACCAAAGATAGGGTTATTGAAGGATCGGAGAATGTAATATTGGCAGACACAGCAGTAAAACTTATGTCAAAATTACATCAACTGTATTCTGGTACAGTTAAATTTGAGAGTGGTGAGTCTATGGTTATAGATTTATCTAAGGCAGAATTTATCAGAAAACAATTCAGAAGTAAAAAGATTGCTATATTTTATAAGTTTAAAGAAGAGTTAAATGCTTTGAAAAAAGTATATCGTAAAGGTTTGTGTACAGAACTAGAAGAGTTTAACACTACTAATAAAAGCATTGCACTACAAATAGTTTCAGGAAGAGAGGGTATAAGTTTAAAAAATGCACAAGCCTTGGTATATTACAATATAGACTTTAGTGCCACTAGTTACTGGCAATCAAGAGACAGAATGACCACAAAAGATAGGTTGTATAATAAAATATACTGGGTATTTTCTGAAGGGGGTATCGAGGATGACATATACAAGAGTGTTATAAAGAAGAAAGATTATACCCTTAATCATTTCAAAAAGGATTTACTAAATTTGTAATATGAGGTTTATTAAGTTTACTCTTATTTGGATAAGCCAGAACTTAGCAATACCTTTTTGGATTGTAGGGCACATACATTTATCAATTCATAGTTTTCATGACTTAATTGAGTTAGTATCTTCAATAGGATTGAATGTGATTGTAGCTATAGGCTTTTATTTAGATTATAAAAATGACAGAGCAACAAATACAAAGCAAAAGAATAAAAGAGTTGGAAGCTGAGGGATATTATGTGCTTAAATTAATTAAGACTAATAAAAATGGAATACCTGATTTACTGGCAATACCTCCAAACTGTGAAGTATTGTTTTCGGAAGTTAAAACTCCGAAAGGTAAGGTGTCAGTTTTACAGAAGTATAGATTAAAAGAATTAGAAGAATATGGATTTAGAACCGAGGTACATAAAGGATAGAGGCTATGAAGTAGAGGATAACTTTGTAACCTCACTAGAAGAGATAGAAGAACCTATCGCTATAAAAATAGCTTTGTTTATACAAGATAATCTAAGAGATATTTCTCCTAATAATTTTACTACTTATGTGTTAGGTGGTGTAGTACATTATTATAATGAACCTATTACTTTTGCTGTTGAAGTGATGAAAACACATGGAGAGTATTTAACACTTACAGACTTATCGCTAATAAATATGAATGAATATTTAGATTTGATATGTTTAAATTCATACATAAAACCTAGAAAATGATATACAAAGTCGAAGATTTAGAATATTTCAAATCATATAAAAGAAATTTATATCAATTTTTAATTATTAATTGTTGTTATCCTGGGACCTATAATCCTAATGGCGGACGCATCCCTATATCTGCACATAACATGTTAGGATTGCTTAAAGAGATTAGTAGACTAGAAATTCATATCGCTAAAATAAACCAAGAATTAGGTACTGACATTTGAATCTTACTAAAATTTTTTTATATTTGGTATAGATGGGTAAAAAAAAATGAACGGTATATCTCAAGACGATGTGAGTGCTATAAAGCATATTAACTTTGTGACAAACAACTCACACAACCTCATCACCGAATTATATGAAGACTTAATGGAGAGGGATCACAATGAAGCTAAAGCCAAAGCGCAAAAAGTTTGTAAACTTATGGCTGATTTAATTCAGTCATTGTCTGATGAAGTTTAATTAAAACATATCATCTAAAAGTTCTTGTCTCAATCTTCTCTGTTCTTTTTTTATTTCACTTGCCTCATTTGTTCCTTCTAAATCATCTGGAAATAAATCTGGAAAATATTTTTTCTGTTCTGCTTTAGTCAATCCTCCGCCTTTTTTCTTTTTCTTTTGAGCATATTGAGAGAAGTTAAATAGTTTTAAAACAAAGTCACCAAAACTTTTACTATTACCTAATTGACTCCAGTTTTCATAAAACCTTTTTAGCTGTGGAGCTGGTATACCAGTAGTAGCTACTAACTCGGCCATTAATTTATTAAAGTGTTCTTTTTGTTTTTCAGGGGATGTAGCATTATTCATTCTCACATATAAATCACCCAGTAAAGCTATTTGCCCTAATACTGGAATTGTTGATGGTTTGCTAACCCATGGCTTACCCGCAGCAGCATCTACTATTGTCTCAGCTATTTTACCATATATAAACAATGCATTTAGATTACCAAGCATAGCTGCAAAAGCAATGTCATCAGTGTCTTCATCATCCCAGCCTCTTGCTAATCCAGGAAAACCAGAAGATACCCATTGAAAGAATACCGGCATAACCACATGATAAACACCTAGTGTTCGTAAATTTTGGAACATTGTTCCTCTACCTGATTTAGCGTTTTTTGCAGACAGAAAGCCTCCACTGGTTGCAAGTCTATATATGTTTCTCATTGCAATAATTTCTTTTCTAAAGTATTGTTTTGGTGTAGTCAAGAACATATTGAATGCCCTAATCATAGAGCCTTTGCTTTGAAAATAGTCTTTGTCTTGTAGGTCATAAGACTGTTGAGTTCTTAATGTATCTTGTTCAAACTTTCTTATTGCATAATCAATTACTTCTTGTTTAGATGCATTAGGGTTTTTCTTTTTATATTGGTTTTTATAATACACATAGTTAGGTATACCACCAATTAAGATTGCACCTTTATCACCAGTCATAGTTGTAAACATTAATACTTTTGATATTTTATCTAAATTTTGTTTACCTAAACCAAAATTAGAAAAATCTCTAGAATTAAGTTCTTCAAACTTACTGTCAGAATAATTTTCTACAGCTCTAGTTATTGGTTTACCATATCTATCTTGCAGAACAACAGAGTTGTCCATTACTTCTCTAAAGTTAGTTTTTATATTTGGTAAACTTAATGCACTGTTTTTTACCCAGTTCATATAACCTATTTCATTTCCATAGGTTACAAATGAAGTTAACTGTTTTAAAGTAAGAGTTGGGTTTAATCCAAGGCGAGATAATAAAAATGTATTGTTAAATAAATTTATAACTTTCGTTTCACCTTGATTCTGCACACCTTTGTTTGCAATTTTTTCTATAGAATCATTAATATACTGCCACACATCTTTGCCATACTTTTCTTGAATAGTTTCTTTAATAGCAGGAGATGTAAATATTTTATTAATATTTCTTACTGGAACTGCATATGCAGCAAAGTACTCCATATCTTTTGTGTAATTAATAAGGGCATCCATACCATCTATCTTAGAGATAGGATTAGAGTTTTGTAACCTAACCTTAGAACTTGCAGCACCAACATTTGTCATCCAAGAATTATTACTGTCTGCTAATAAATCTAAACCTTCAGAGTCATTGGCATTTTTTCTATAAACTCTACCTGCATAAAACTGATTCCAAGGCATGTCTGTTCGGTAAATCTGTTTATATGTTTCGTTGTAATGATTATATAAAGATGGGTAGTAGTCGTTTATCATCCAACTAGAAAATTCTTTTAACCTTGGATCTAGCTTATCCTCTAACTCTTTTCTTATTCTAGACTCAAATTCATTTTTGTAATTACCAGTAGGTGCAAAAGTATTTATAAAACTTTTTTGAAGTGAGGGATCTTGCATTTGTGAGTAATAATACATCAGCTGATTTTGACTTATATAAATAGTATTAGTATCTATTGCTTCATCTAATTCTTTAACTTTTGCAGTTCTTTCACCACTTGTTAATGATTTATCAGCCATTGCCTTTTCCTTTTCTTTGATTAGTTGATCATTTTTAGCTTGACTAACTATTATAGTCTCAGTCTGTTGAGAGTTTTTAACATTGTTTTTCAACCATCTTTTACCAAATAACTCAGTCATTTTCGCTTCAAAAATATCCTTTTGTCCCATCATTCTAGCCTTGTACATTCTAGTAGCTTCTCTTACTGCTTTTTGTACAATAGTCTGTGTATCTCCTTCAAATAGTTCACCAGGTTGAGTTACAATTCTATCTATTAAGCCTGTTAAATCTTCAGCTGATGCAAATACATTACGATCAAAACTGTTTAACATTTTATTAATTATATTTTGAAATCTTTTTCTAACTGTAGGAGGTCTTAATCCACCCTTTCTTTTAGCATCGATTGATACATCTTGCTTAAGTCTGTTAAACTCCACATTAATCATACCCTCTGTTATTTCATTTTCGGGCATCCCTTGGTCTATTAAAGATTGTTTTGCATCTAAATTTATACCAGTCATTTCTCTAAAAACTTTCCTTTCATTTTCTCTGTAGGTAATTGCATCATTAAGAAGTTGATATTCTAAGTTTGCTCTACCAGTCTCTTGCATTTGATTTAGAGAATTTAATACATTAGACAATAAAGTAGTTTTATTAGGATCGTTCATTTCTGCTAAAAATGAATTGTTTATTTGCATAGCTGTAGTAATTTCTGCCAATCTACTTAAAGCATCTTCATCTAAACTACTTTTAACTTGTGTTCTTTTTTCACTCGTGTTTTTAGAAAACACAAAAGATTTATCTATATCAACCTCTTCTTGAGTTATTTTGTTGTACTCTTTTAAAAGCTGTTCATTAGCTTTCATAATCTCATCAGCGGTAGCTTTAGGGTTTACTACCATTGCATTAATTCTTTCTATTTTTTTCCTAGTTTCGTTGTCAACAGTAACTCCTTTTAGTCTACCAGACTGAATTGTTTGATGCTTCTTGTTCAATATATCAAATATAGATTCCTGTAAAGATTTATTTGTTTTAGTAGTGACAATTTTAAACACCTCATTTTTAACAGAGTCAAAATTTTCTTTATTAATTCTATTTACTTTATTAATTAAGTTATCAATTTCGCCTTTTGTATATAAATCTCTTGGAAGAACCGATCTTATATAATTTCTTAATGCTATTTGTACCTTTTTTAAATTCTTTTCATCAAACTTTATTTCTCTAATTCTTTTGTTTATAGCTCTAATTCTTTGTGGGTTAGCTTTTAATGGATCAGGTAAAAGTAATTCTAACAAATCTTTTTCCATAGCCATTTGTTGTGCAGTCAACCTATTACCTTGAGCACCTTCATTTTGATATTCTTTTAAATTAACAAAATACTCTATTACTTTTTCTCTTATTTGTTCTTCAGTTAATGGTGTGCCTTTAACAGCTACAGATTTCTTTTTTTCGTTATTTGTTACAAGTCTTTTGTAGTATGCATTTACCTTTTTTAACAATTTTAGACCAGCTAAAAAACCTCCCTCCATGTTGTTAAAACTTTTAGGAAATGATTTAAATAAATATTTATCTTCATTGTATCCTTCAACCACCTCCATGGCATTATTTATTTCTGATGCAGAATATGCAGGAACTAACTTGCCATTTACTTCTTTTTTTCTTCTTTTTAGATAATCTTTTATAGCACTATCTTTGAAGCCACCTTGTTCTCTACCTATAACAATAATCTTTAAAAGATCGTTTTCTTTATCCATCTTCTGTTGCCTACCTTGTCTATACTCACTGTCTTTCGGCGGTCTTACTCTTTTACCTCTAGAGTCATATATAGAGTATCCTCCACCTTGGCCATACTGATTAAATGGTGCCTGTCTTAGTTTATAACCTTGATTTAAAGCATCTAATTCTTTTTGTAATCTATATGTATCTACTTGTGGACTAAAAAACCCACTTTTATTCATATTATAAAACACATTTATCTTAGTAAGTGTATCTCTTTGTTGCCTGCCTTCTTGAGGTTTAGTAATGGTTTTTACTGCTGTTTGAGTGGAACCCCCATAAGGAGCTATACTAGAAGTTTGCACTGATATATTTGTTCCTTCTATTTTCTTTTTTATGTCTTCTGGAACTATTTCTCTAGCATTTATTTTTGCATCAGGAACCCCCACAACATCTCCTAAGATGTCTGTAGAATAAGTAGAATGATTTGATTTACCTCCTAAACCTGTTGGCTTTAACACCATCATTATATCATTTTGAGCAAAATTATTATCTCTGTAAAACCCATCTCTTAATGATTGAGGACTTACAAATCCTCCTAGATTATTGATTAATGCATGAAATTTAGTGTTAGGCTTTCTGCTTTGTTCGTTTAGAGCTATTAAGAAGTTTTTTCTTTTTGGACTTTTTCTCATTGACGACCAACTATCAAATTCCTCTAGACTATCTCTTATTGCTTTTGTTGGATTAGTTGCTAATGCATCTTTTTTAAATTTTGCATAATCACCTAAATCTTTAGTATACCTATCAAATACTTTTTTATTAAACAATTTACTAGTTTCAGGTGATCCACTTATTATAAAAATATAATCGGCTGCATCTATGTTTTTGCTTAATTTTGAATTATCTAAGCCACTTGCCCATATGGTTTTTTTCTTTAAGTTTTCTGGTTGTAAAGAAAAACTTGGTCCAGCATCCATTTCAATTCCATCTACATTACCTAACCCTAACTGATCTGCAACCCAAAACCAAACCTTTTCTTTTTTGTTAGAAATATTATCAATAAGATTATTTATATCTATTTTCTTGTCTGGGGTTACTAAGGATAAAGGATAACTATCATTAAATTTTATTTTAGATTGTCTTCCTTTTTGTGGTTTATTTATTTCAGTTGGATTGCCAATTGGTGCAGTACCATCTTGAGCTAGTTGCTCATTTATTTCATCTAATGCAGCCAAATCAGACTCAACAACTTCTTCACCAGACTGTACTTTTTTAGAAAATGTATTTAAAAAATCTACAACAGCTTCATCAGAGCTAGTAAAATCATTAGGAATTTTTATACCTAATTTTTTTGCTACACTTTTAATAAACTCAATTACTCTGTTTTTAGCAGGTTTTGTAAGAGATTTGTACTCTGTAGCCATTAAAGAAAATAACTCAGCTACTCTTTCTTCACTTTGAAATGCACTGTCTTTATAATTTTCAGCAAATGCATCTATTCGTTGTGCTAACATAGAGTCATTAGGCAAACTTTTTCTAACAGATTTAATTAATCTGTCGGCTGCTGCTATTGCAGCTTTGTCACCGCCGGCAATTTTTTCTAAAAATACTGCATGAAATACCTCATGAGCTACAGTATTGTTTTTTGCACTTGCTAAGTTTATATGAATTACTTTACTGTTTGGATTATAATACCCTCTTCCTTTAGGTGCATACTTTTCAAACTCTTCTGTAGTTTGGTGTAGTACCATTTTTACATTCGGAGCAATTTTTTTTATAGCTTTTGCAGCTAACTTAGCTCTTCTTATAATTTGTGTGCTTAGTTTAGTATCTTTAACCTTACTACCATCTTTTTGTTGACGGTTTATAGATAAGTTGTCAGAGCTAGATTCAACCTCTAACCCAACCTCTTCACCAAAAAAGGCATCTATATCTTCTTGCTCTTCTTTAGTTACTTTCTCTTCGGATTTCGTTTTAGACGCATCTTTGTTTTCTTGGGTGCCCTGTTCGGTAGTGGTCCCTTTGTTTCCTTTTCCCACTGTTGGGCGACCTTCGGTAGATTTTGATACATCCAAGCTCTCTGCTTCTGACTTTTGAAGGGCATCTTGTTTTTCTTTAATTTGTTCTTGAGTAGGATTCGCTATGCCTTCTTTGACAAGCTCTTCTTTTGCCTTCTCTTCAGAAACAAATATAGGGATATTTTCACTTTCCTTTTCTAGCGATGCAGAATCATCAGCTTGTTCACTTCCAATTTGTGATAATTCATTTTTAATTTCTTGAACTCTAGCTTCTTTTTTCTTGTAAGAACCCAAGTCCTTATCCATCCCTTCCATTTCTGCTTCAAGACCTTGTCTTTCAAAAATTAATCCTAATGCTTTTTTTCTAGCAGTTATATCTAAATCCACTGGTATAGTGTTTGCCGCACCAGATAAAGTTTCAAATTGCAATAACTCTTCATCAGCCTGTTTTTGAGTTTTTTTACCTCCAGACACCTCAAGAGCCAACTGCTCTTTGTATGCTTTCATGGTAATATTATCACCTCTTATTGCATCAAACAATTCTAATGTAGCATCCGATATATTATCAGTATCACCAACCTTATAAGCATTTACTATACCACCAGGTATACCCATAACAAACCCACCTACTGCTTCGGCCATTGCAGCATGTTTAGCTTCTTGCCAAAACTCTTTAGACCACATTTCTGGTTGATCGAACATGTCTTTTTCGTTCATATCATTCCATATGTCCTTATAACCCATCTCTGCTATCTGTTGTAGCCCACCTGTTTCTGCCTCAGACAACGCTGCTTTTGCTACAGATGTAGAAAACTTAACTGCTTTATTAGTGTACAAGCCTTTAGCAATATTACTTTTAACTAATTTTTCTAATGTAGATTTATATAGTGCGGCAGATGCACCTTGAGGTAAAACCTTAGTAACTTGATTCATTAATCCAGTCATCATGGTTTTACTTTTTAAAAGATTTCTTAAACCATATCTTTCTAATACAGCTACAGTTAATGCAGTAGGACCTAATATTAACTTTCTTTCCCCTTCTGTCACATATTTAAAATCTTCATCAGCATCCATCTCCTCTTGCATTGCCTCAGCCTGTAAAGCTGAAAAAGCTAACACTTGTGCAACACCACCTTTAGAGTCTAACCCTAGTATTCTCCCAGCTATGTTTCTTACATTGGCAAATTGTCCAGTTGCTTTTATTTTACCTCTAGATGCTAATGATAACCCTATAGCTGGCAATGACTCACCTAAACCTAGCAAACCCTCGGCTATAATACTGTCATCTCGCATTTCAGCAATTTTTTCATCTGAAACATCATCGAAAGACAATAATTGATTCCAATTCTTTTTGATAAACTCTTTAGTAGGTTTTTTTGCCGATTTTACTTCTGCATCTAAAACTAATCTGTCTAGTTTGTCTCTTTTGGTTTTGTCTAAATAATCTGCAGGAACATCCTCATACCCACCTTTACCTAATATTCCTCCTTTAGGATCATATATTTGTAACTGACCATTAATGTTTTTTAATTCTTTTCCAGAGTCTTTTAATGCCTTTCTTCCTTCTTTATTTAATTGTGAAGTAAATAAATCAGTATCACCATCTAGTGCCATCTCATCTTCTTCACTAAGACTGTTCAACCAGTTTTGATAAGACTCATCACTATCCATTACATCACTAGGCACATCATAGCCTAAATCTTTTGCAATAGTTATATACCTTTCTTTTTTCTCTTCTTCACTTACATTCGCACCTCTTAAAGAAAAATCTTCATTAAATATCCTTCCTATTTTATATAAACCATCAATTCCTAAATCAGCACCATATGCAAAAATTTGTGAAACACCTCTACCAACCACACTATTATAGAAACCTTTTAAAAATGTTCCAGGACCATTTCCGTCATTTAATTTCATTTCCATGTAGTTTCCTACAGCAGAATGAACTTGTTTTTCTATAGTTCTATATGACTTAAGCTCGTTAGATACTGTTTGTTTTAGTTCGTTTAGTCTTTTTCCCACTCCTAACTGTTGTTGGTATTTTAACTGCCAATCAGCACCTCTTTCTTGTGGAGGCACCATCATCAAACCATCCATAGCCTCTTCATGCTTGGTTTTTTCAGTTTGATAAACTTGTGCTCGTTTATTTATAGAAGTAGCTTTAGTCTTTAAATCATCTAAATCCTCATCAACTGCTTTCTTGCTAAAGTATTTTTTTCTTTTACGATTATTTTCAGCATTAAAAGCCTCTAACTCTGGATTAGTTTTTTTATTCTTTTCTAAAAAATCTTTTAACTTGTTAGATTCTTGAGTTTCACCACCGAATAAATCTCCAAATACGGGATCGAGATTTATATTCATGGTTTGGCCATTTTCTGCACGAACACTCATTCCATCCATACCAGACATCATACCGCCACCTTCTTCAAACTTAAAACCATAGTCACCAAAATGATAATTCATTCTGTTAACCACCTCTTCTTCTTCTCTGTCAATTAAATCTGGAGTTACATATGCTAGTGATTTTTCAAAGACAGTAGCATTGTTGTTGTAGGATATTGTGTCATCCATTCCTTGCTCTCTAGGATCATAAGCAACAGTTTCTTCTACCATTGTAGATGAATCAACCTCTTGACCATCTTTTACATCTGTAGCCACATCAGCAACAACATTAACATCTACTTGTGTTTGTGGTGGAAAATATTTAGAATTGAATGCCTCTTGGTCTAAATCAGTTAATTCATTGTCTTGAAGGTAGGTAAATAGTGTAGAGTTTTTATCTGTTCCTTGAGCATATTCAACCTTAAACTCTTCTTCAGATAAGTCAGTCATCTCGTTATCAACGAGGTATTGATATAGTTCTTTAAACTTATCCATTTTAATTAAACTTTATTACTTCTTTAGATACTCCTTTTTTGTTCCTTGTTCTTCTTCTGTCATTTTCTTGATTCAGTATTTCTAAAGAGGCGTCATATAAAATATCATTTAATTCAAATGCTTTTAATGCGCCTTGATTAAAGAAATTTCCAGTATTGACTTCTTTTCCTATTGTTTGTAATTGACCTTTTGCATCATAATATTCTATAATTAAATCATCACCATCTGGGTTGTCTACAAATGTTGCTCTAGCACCAGCTCGTAATGATTTTGGTAAGTATAGTTTTAATACTTTGTCCATACCTTTAGTAATAGTATCATCATTTTTCCAACTAACAGTAGCGCCTATATCTTGTTCTAGAAGTTCGGTTCCTGTTTTCATAGTTTTACCATCTTCACCAAATCCAATAACACTCTTGCTATTTCTCTTTAACTTACCGTCTTCCATTCCTACGGATGGTAATGAAGAGTATGATGTAATATTTTTACCTTTAAGCACTCTTCGTTTTATTGCAGCAAGTTCTTTAGCATTTAATGATTTATCTTGATTAGCAATCTCGATTTTTAATGCATCCTCATAACCATCATCTCCTGGTTCCATGCCTTTGTTAGCTAGAACATCTTCAGCTTTTCTAGTTGTAAGGAATACTCTATTCTCTGCTGTTGTAGCTTCTCTATCTGAAGACCTAAATCCACCTTCATCTTCATATAGTTTAATAGCTTTTCTATACGAACTGTCTTCTAAATTAGTAATTAGTCTCCATAATTTTCTTGATTGTGTTTGTGCATCTAGTGGTGTACCATCCTCTGCTTTTCTTTCAACATATTCTTTTGATCCATCTTGGTAAGTAACCACAATTTGATCATCATTTCTATCAATATTGTCAATCATTCTACCCCCTTTTTCTCTAGCCCTATTGTTCATAGAAATAATCCTATCTTGAGCAGTGGCATCGAATGTTTCTTTGTCATCAGATATTAATGCATTTACATCATCCATGAATCCAATAAGAGTATCTTGCTCATCTACTTCAGATGGTGGTCGCTTGTCTTCTTGATCTACCTTAGTCATGTCATCTATCTGGTCATCTAACGCGAATCTTGCTTGTTTTTTGGCTTCTTTTTCTAAACCACCTTTTATTTCTTTTCCATTAGCATCCACTAAACTGTACACTGGTGTGCCAGAGGCATAACTAACTAAAATCATTTTAGAAGTATCATCTCCATGTTTTTCTTTAAACTCATCTACACTCTGTGCTATATGATATCCTTGACCTGCTAATATTTGCATTTGGTCATCATTAGTTGCTGTCAGTGCATCGGCTGAAGAATTTAGCCAATCTTTATAAGTTCTTACTACATCTTGACTGTCTTTATACCTAAACCCTTCTTTAGAAAACATTTTACCATCTTCATCAGTCATAGATTTTATAATTCTACCCATTGGATCAACTAGCTTTTTTGCCTCATCTGTCAAAACTTTTTTGTTTGACTTCATATTCATACGAAGGTTAATAGCATGTGGACTAACTACTTTGCTCGGATTCTTTTTTAAATCTGGCATTTTAGTATAAGTACCATCTGGTGCTTTACCCATCTCTACTAACTGTAATTGTCCATTAGCTGGATTAGTCATGAGTACTTTGTTTTGTAAATTACCAAAAGCCTCTAAAGAAGTGTTATTATACATTTCACCTGCACTCGCCTCGTCTTTATCAATCCTTTCTAGGGATTTTTGATACCAACCATCCCATTGTTTTATAGCAGTACTATATGAAGAGTATCCTGTTTTTTGTTTCTCCATAAAAAGTTTAAAATCTTTAGGAGTGATTAACCCTCTTTTTAACAAATCAGATTGAATTTGTAGATTTTTTTTAGACATGTCACTGGCATTAATAATCATTGTGCCAGCATCTTGGCTTTCTACATCAGGAACAGCACTTAAGTTTTCTATGGCTTCATTAGTCAATTTATCTAACTCATCCTTTCTAGCTTGTCTCTCACCTGCTATTGTTGTTATTCCTGTAGTAATGTCTTGTGCTACTTTTCCCCAGTTAACATACTGTTTTTCTAGGTCTCGTTGAGCATACAAAGAGTATTTTTTTGGATCTACTGCCATAGTTTATAATTATCGTTGACCTAATATTTCTTTTATTTTTGCTAATTGGGCTGGAGTTAAATTTTTAAAGTCATCCTTTTTTAACTCTCTAAATGTTTTATTGTCACCAAATATACTTTCAAAGTTTTCTCCAATTAAATTTTTAGCCTGATCATCTGTATATGGTTGGTAATAATCAATTGTAGGAGCTATATATCCCGCATCTCCTGGTTTTAAATCCATATTATAATCCTTACCACGCGCTGGATTATCAGTTTGAACTGCTTTGCCAGTATTTTTATCAATTACAACATTACCACCTTTATCCATATTTTTAAATACATCACTTTCAGCAAAAGTTCCTGCTTTTCTATCTCCCGCACCTTTAAAATAATCTGGCAATGAACTTGCAAGTGCAGAAACACCAGCTACTCCAGATTGTATAGCACCCATTGTTGATGCAGCTGCAGCTTCTCTTGAGTCTGCCGACATAGTTGTTAAGTCTCTAGCTTGTCCTACATCCATACCTACTAATTCATTTTTAATTGCTTCAGCGTTTTGTGCTTTTTTAAGCTCTAAATCATATAAGTCTTTACCCATTACAAGTCTTTGTTCTTCATTTGCCGCAGTTCCTGCCGCACTTACTTTACCTATACCTGCTGCTAAAGTTCTTGCATCAGCACCTTGTAGTGAGTCTATGGCTTGTCTTTGTTGTGCAGTATTTTCTCTAAAAGCTCTGTCATAAGATTCTGTAGGCAACTTAATGTTTTCAAAATTGTCTGCCATCATTCTATTTCTTGCTTGTTGCATTAACCTTTCTGAGTCAGCTTTTGCTTGACTCGCTGCTCTTCGTTGTTTACCTGCTTGACCTAAACCAATACCCATGCCTGCTAACCCTGTTGCGGCTGCTATACTTCCTAATATTATTGCTGCTGGACCTGCCATAATTTTTTATTTATTTTATTTATTATTTTTTTAGGTAAATCTCTATAATTATTAGTATATACCTCAGCTTCTGCTTCTTCAAAAGTTTTAGCTTTTACCTTATAAACACAACAAAAACTACTGTCTTCATGTACATAAAACACTCTTTGTGTCCCTATTTGTGTAAAAATAGTGTGTGGAGCAACTATTGTTTTAATTTCTCCAGCATCTGTGATGTACGAAACCTTACCCTTTAATAAAAAAGAAGGGTGTTGTTGTTTGTGAATCATACTTATTATAATCCCATCTTTAGGCATAAAAAGTTCTCTTGTATAGAGACCACCTTCGATGTGTTGTTTTAATGGACATAACTCAGAAAACTCTTCGCTATAAGGTTCTCCAGCGGTATGGTCTAAAGAAATTTCTAAAGCTTGTGCTTTTTTATGAAAATCCTCAATTTTTTCCCACATTAAACCTCTTCTAGCTACTACAGAGTTTAATACATCATGAGCTATTTGTAATTCCATTCACACAAAGATAACAAATTCTAAGGATAACTTTTCATTACATTACTACCTACAGAAAATAGCTCTACTGCACTGGTATCATCATTAGTCATTGTAAACTCCATATAGTATCCTCGAGCTCCATGTGACTCTG
>JAAHTH010001513.1_pt1 | contig 19935 bp, 14 predicted proteins | sample 6116091 | NCBI WGS metagenome assembly JAAHTH01 (sample SAMN13939990, study PRJNA603662) | sponge metagenome | isolation source: marine sponge | host: Mycale hentscheli | place: New Zealand | collected 2006 | reverse complement strand
ACGATTACGACGTGGAGGAAGCGAGCTTGTTGGCCATCGATAGTTCACCCGATGCGGCGTATCGCCAAAAAGATAGGGAAACCGACAACAACGAGGCACGTGACAGCGATGACCGTGGGGACTCTGATCCAAAGAATTTACGTGGTCGCATTTCCTCCACGACGGATCACCATTCACGAGTGGATGAGGCCCGAGACCTGATCTTTTTAGCCTTCGGGCGGGATGATCGGCAGGACGAAAACGACGATACGCTCGACGGGGACAATTTCCCGGGAACACGAGAGGATTCCCTGAAGTCCTGTTTGGAGGTTTTTGAAAAATATTAAGGCGTCGGGATAGTGACCGACAGCGTTCCAGCGGACGCAAATTTGGCAACTCGATTCTCGGTTTGGCTTTAGCTCCAATTTCCAAGCCTGGAAGGTTGTCGCGTCCCGTGGGGAAAACTGCGCGAAAGATTCAGTGATTTCAGCATCAGTTGAGGTTCTTTGCTCGGTCGGAGTTTTCTTCAACATTCGCTGCTCCGATTTTGAAATACGACAGAATTGCATGGCCGTGCCGCAGGAGTCAAATTTGGGTGCCGGGGCCGACCTGGGTCAAAGCGAGGCGCGAATGACTGTACGAGCAGCATGTCAATACTTCCCAGGAAAACCATGAAGATTTCCGCTTGTTTTGATAGCAGGTCGCCCCAGGAACCAGCCGCAGGTCAGCAACGCAGTGGTTATTTTAAACGGCTACAACTGAGTAATCAGCCGCCTGAGAACAGGTGTCTCATGGGACGTGCAAAACGAGCTGGAATTACTCAAACAACCGAAGGCAACGATTGCATGGTGCTTGCGGATCAGAACTGGAATTAGCACAGCCACAAAACGAAGTCTTGAGATGCCGCAGTTCGGGGTCCGATGTGGATTCGATGGCAGTGCGAGCTGGTGAGTTTGTAGGTGTGTGCATTGCCGCTTCGCGGGCTCATCAGGACAGTGAATAAAACCAGTGGATTTTTCCAGCGGGGCATTTCTCCTGATGGACTCTGCGTCAGTCAAAACAACCGCCATGCGCTTGCCTCCCACGGCATGTGCCAAGTCCTAAAGCTGCTATTTTGACTTCTGGCGAATGCACCACGAACACTGCCCGGTTGATCTTCATTACGGGCCGCGTTTGCCAAGTGTGATCAGCCAAAGAAAACCTGGTCGCCAACGTCGAGTGACCGGTTTATCTTTCGGCGTGGAATCCGTGTTGCCACGGTTGAGATCGCCAGAGAGATCCGTCCGGCGAGGTCTGCTGGAGATCCCAATCATCCACGAAAACATAGAATCCTAACGGTTGGATCAGAAGGTCAGGATTGCGTCGATCCCGAAAGTCGTCTGATTATTGCCTGCAGCTGGATCGTCAAGCAGGAATACTGCCTCATCAACCCAGTCAAATCGGATCTCAGGGCGAATCACTAAATTGGCATGGGGACGATAATTCGCACCGACCGTCCAATCGAAGATGTTTTGTCTGTCACTTCCAGCAATGGATGCAGCCCACCATTCGAAACGCGTGCCCACGGCGAAGCAGTCATTGATTGATCGGATCAAGTATTGATTGATGCCGTAGGTGTTTCGGATTTCGTTACCAAGAGCATCTTCTGAATCGATGAAATCGGTCTGAAAAATGTAGCTGCAACAATCGTTGAAAGCGTAGTTTGCAACAACCGATTGCATGTATCCGCGTTCGGACACAGGCGGTCCGGCCCATGCTTCGTTGAATCGTCCGGCAATCGACGCATAAGCCACCGTCAAGCGATCAGTGAGGTCAACGGTAACCCCGCCTAACCATGCGTCGCCGTTGTCGTCGAATCCGCTGTCCCAGCCCAAGACATAGCCGCCTTGAAAGGTCACGTCTTCGCTCACATTGTATGATGCTAGAAAACCCGTATGGGTAAAGGGTTCGCTGAAATTCATCGTGTAAGCGTGGCTGTAAAAGAAGTTACCCGTCGCGGGAACGACTTCATATCCAATATTGGTAAAGAAGTGTCCAGCCTTGACGGACAGATCGCCATAACCGGCTTCGACGTACAGCTGAGGAATAGCATGACCATAGGCACCACCATTATCCCAGCTGTTGTCCCAACCAATCGGATCGGTGCCGAAAGATTGAGTGTTGGGGCCGTCGGTACCGTATACATAATCGATCCGTCCGCCGATGTCGAAGCCACATCGTGCGTCGATTGCTTTCTCCGCCCACAACCAACCCTGTTGAAGTTGAAGGTGATCCTTGTAGTTATTGAAAGCAGGAAGATTCTTGCTTTGATAACCCAGCTGAATCCATCCACCAGCGGAGTAGCCTTGGCATTCTCCAAACAGGGAGTAGGGATCTCCCAGGCAGCAGTTATCAAGGCATGGTAGATTCTCTAGGCAGCAGCATGATCCCAAGCTGCAGCCCAGGTCGCAGGAGTCACAGCAAATGCTGTCGCAGCCGGCGCTGTCACAGCAAGCCGGTTCCACACAAACCCCGTCGCACCCACAGACTGGTTCCTGGCAGCCACACGGACTTAATTGCGCGAAGGTTCTCTGGTCAGCTCCAACGCTAGCGATGAATGCCGAAAGCGGAATCAGTACGTAAAGAGTAAGGTTGTTGAGTTTCATCATTTATATCCACTCCAAGAATATTTACTCGGCGTTCAATTCCGAAATGCCTTCTCAACTCCAAAGTGCGTCGTTAAAGCCGGTGTTTACAAAAACACTTTCTGTGGTTGGTTGATCTGGGCTGTTGGATCTGGTGAAGGACCCAACAGTGCGTTACGACCTTCTATCGGATGTCAGGGCGGATTAACAGGTTTGGCATGGAAGGGTGCCGCTGTTCAGTCGACACAACATCTGCAAACTCATCGAGAATTTGATCAGGGTGGCTGTCATGACCGGGACTGATTGCTCTCCCAAAAATGAGTATCGGCACGAGTTTTTTGAAAATACCGGATTTTCAGAAGCATCCGATTAGTGAAACTGGGTGGGTTTTGCGGCCTTGCCGCTTCACCTCTTTTTCTCAGGGATTGGAGTGTCGGGTGACTAAACCTGGGGTTGTGAAACTGGTTTTGTTTGGAGAACAGTTAGCGGTGGATCGTCGACACGGTTCGGCGACGGGTAGAATAAGCGAGGCGTCCTTGGCTGCTTTGCTACGAGCAGTGTTTAATATGATGTTGTGTGGTATGTCCGTTCGTGTTTGGGGCCAGCTCAATGTGCGGTTTTTCGATTCGATTGATTGTCCTTCGCCTGCTGCCGTTGGTAGTGGCGGTTTTCGGTTCTTACGCAAGAGCTGAGGTGCAGCCTAATGGGGTAGTGGTTTTTATCGACGACATGGGGTGGGCTGACTTTTCGTGCTTCGGTAATACGGATGCGGAAACACCAGCCATTGATCGTTTGGCTCGGGAAGGAATTGCGTTTGAACAGTTCTATGTGAACTCCCCGATCTGTTCTCCGTCGCGGGTCGCCATTTCAACGGGACAGTATCCGCAGCGATGGCGGATCACCTCGTACCTGGCGCATCGGGAACTGAATAAGTTGCGTGGCTTAGCTCAATGGTTGGATCCTAAGGCCCCTATGCTGGCACGCAGTCTTAAACAGGCAGGTTACGCAACGGGGCACTTTGGAAAATGGCACATGGGGGGGCAGCGAGATGTCGATGAGGCACCTCCAATCACTGACTATGGTTTTGATGCGTCTCTCACTAACTTTGAGGGCATGGGAGCGAAGTTATTGCCGCTTACGAAGACAGGTGACGGTAAGGTTGGAAAAATTTGGGGTGACGCTGTCAGGTTGGGCGAACCTGTTACATGGATGCAAAGGTCAAAAATCACTAGCGGTTTCATCGACGCGGCGATTCCTTTCATGGAAAAGGCCGGGGCGGCAAACAAACCTTTTTACATTAATGTCTGGCCCGACGATGTGCACAGCCCGTTCTGGCCGCCTGCAGAAGAATACAACGTTGCCAAGAGCAAGGGCAAACGTGGTTTATATCTTGCCGTTTTAGAGGCTATGGATCGGCAGTTTTCCAAATTGGTCAGTTACATTCGAGATAATCCCAAGCTCCGTAACAATACACTGTTATTGGTTTGTTCGGATAATGGCTGTGAGTTGGGAGCCGGTCAGGCTGGCCCGCTCAAGGGATACAAGACGCATCTGTTTGAGGGCGGGATTCGATCACCGCTGATTGTTTGGGGACCGGGCCTTGTCGCGAAAGATGCCGTTGGCACGCGAAATACGACCTCTGTGTTTTCCGCGATTGATCTTACGCCTTCGCTTCTCAAGTTGGCACATGCCAAGCCACCTGCTGGGACGATCTACGATGGCGAGGATGTGTTGGACACGTTGCTTGGTAAGTCCACTGCAGGAAGGCAGGCCGAAATTTTCTTTCGGCGTCCCCCGGATAGAAAAAACTACTACGGATATAGCCAATTGCCTGATTTGGCCGTCAGGCAAGGAGCTTGGAAATTGCTGTGTGATTACGACGGTAGTCGATCGCAGCTTTACCATCTCATTGATGATCCGGGGGAAGAAGACAATCTTGCTATCGACAAGCCAGACGTGGTGTCAGAATTGACGGCAAAGTTGCTGGCTTGGAACAAGGCCATCCCGCAGGATAATGGGCTGGCATTGGGAAAGCAGCCCGAAAAGAAAGCTGGCAGCAGCAGAAAAAGAAGATTCAGTTTGCAACAGGGAGATGACTTATCAGGAACAAGTGCGCCCAGTTACGGGGGACGAAGCGTAACGATCACCACCTCGTTTGACAGCAAAGGGTCAGACGGTGTGATTCTGGCACAGGGAGGCGATAAACAAGGGTATGCTCTCTACATTCGAGAGGGGAAGCTGGTGTTGGGGGTGCGTGACGCATGGAGGCTCACCGAAGCCGTTGCACGGGAACCACTCGTGTCAGGGATCGCGACGGTGACAGCTACGATTTCCAAGAGCGGAAAGATGGAGCTTGTTGTCAACGGCAAGGTGGCTGCAACTGCGGATGCCGCGTGTGTTCTGACGCAGGCCGGTGACGGGCTTCAGGTGGGTGATGACAAAATCAAGCCCGTGGGTAAGTACACGGTCACTACCTTTGGTGGCAGAATCAGCGAGGTCAAGCTGAAGTTCGACTAGGCCGTGGGGGACGCACCTGCCATTGGCTTGGCTTTCCCAGTACAGACTCTAAGTTGGAGTGACACCGTTGTATTTCATGCGATGTGACAAAGGTGCATGTTGTAGAGAGTTGATCATTTAGCCGGCTAAGTCCGAGGTGTCGGTTGGCCGGCGAATACGTGTTGAGGCGAGGATGACCGTGGATCGACCTTGAACCGTATATTCACTTGCATTATCGAGTGCGGTTCCGTCGGTGATGTCATTGGGAGACGCCATGTCCGTGTCCACAATTCGTTGCCAAGCGTGGAATTCTGCAGGAACGCAAGGCAAGGCGAAGGTGATCTCTTCCCAATAGGCATTGAAAATCAGGTGATACCAGCGATGGTTGGTATCGATGGTAAACGCAACGCTGCGTGATTGATCACCCCAGTCGGGTTGGTCCAGTTGCGTTCCATGCCAACGTACACTTGCTCGTTCAATCACCTCGGTTAATGGCAGCATCGGGTCCGTACGTTCAGGCAATCCTTGTCGATAGCTGATCAGTCGGCGAACAAACCGGTGCAGATCAGCATTCTTTTCTAGCAAACTCCAATCAAACCAGCTGGTTTCGTTGTCTTGGCAGTAAGCATTGTTATTGCCGTTTTGGGTGCGGCGGACTTCGTCACCCATCACAAGCATGGGTACGCCAAGCGAGAGGATATTGGTGGCGAAGAAATTTTTGATCTGTTTCAGTCGGAGCGTCTCGATGGCTGGGTCATCGGTGGGACCCTCAACCCCGCAATTCCAGCTCAGGTTTTCATTGTGACCATCACGGTTGTCTTCGTTATTTGCTTCGTTGTGCTTCTTGTCGTAAGAAACCAGGTCGTTCATCGTGAAGCCATCGTGTGAGGTCACGAAGTTGACACTTTGCTCCGGTTCTCGATTGCGATGTCCATAAATATCGGGGCTGGCAAGGAACCGTTTCGCAAACACGCCCGCCTTCTTTTCATCTCCCTTGATGAATGCACGTACGTCATCGCGAAATCGACCGTTCCATTCCTTCCAGTGGTCGCCAAAGAAGTTGCCCACTTGATACAAACCAGCTGCATCCCAGGCTTCCGCGATCAGCTTGGTGCCACTGAGAACCGGATCGGTCTCAATATCCCACAGAATGGGAGGATTGGCTTCGGGATTGCCGTAGATATCACGTGAGAGGACAGACGCCAGGTCAAACCGGAAGCCATCTACATGCATCTCCTCAACCCAGTATCGAAGACTTGACAGAATCAGCCGCCGGACAATGGCGTGATTTCCATTGAGTGTGTTCCCGCAACCACTGAAGTTCGCGTAATGACTGCGCTCCGGTTGGGTATCTGTTTGCTCCTGCGGAATGTAGTAGGCAGAGTTCTCGAGACCTTTGAAACAAAACGTCGGGCCGACTTCGTTGCCCTCAGCCGTGTGGTTGTAAACGACGTCCAGAATGACCTCGATACCCGCGCGGTGCAGGGTCTTGACCATGTCTCGGAATTCGTCCAGCACGCCAAGTGGTTCTTTGGAAGCAGCGTATCCCGAATGCGGAGCGAAGAATGAAACCGGCTTGTAACCCCAGTAATTGCTCAAGCCTGGGGGCGCTTCCTGTGGATCAAATTGGAACACAGGAAGCAGTTCAACCGCCGTGACACCCAGGTCCTGCAAGTAGGGGATCTTCTCAATCAGACCGGCATAGGTCCCTCGTTTCTCGGCGCTCACACCAGATGACGGATGTCGTGTGAAACCACGCACGTGCATTTCATAAATGATTGTCTTGTTAAACGGACGGCAGAGCTGGGTGTCTCCTTCCCAATCGTACTGTGAAACGTCGGCCACCACGCTCTTCATCGCATGAGGTGTATTGTCGCCCGGCCTCGCGCCAGCCTCGCGATCAAAACGCTCTGGAATCGCGATGGCCTGACCGTAGGGATCAAGCAGGATCTTTTCACCATCGAAACGCATGCCATGCTCTGGCAGGAATGGCCCCTGCACGCGATAACCATAGATCTGGCCTTGTTTCAAACCGTCAACGTGCACATGCCAATAATGAAATGTCTGGTGTTTGCGAGCATCAAGTTTGATCGTCGTGGTCGGCATCAAGTCATTCACATCGTCAAACAGCAACAGTTCCATCCCGGTGCAGTTTTTCGAATGCACGCTGAAGTTCACTCCCGTTGGAGTGATGCTGGCACCTAGCGGATAGGTCGTGCCGATTCCAATTGCGGACATGGGTCAATTTGGTTGTTGGGGAAGAAGAGAGTTGCGGGTTGCGAGGTATTGGCAGTCGTGGGGACTCTTCGATCCAGAGAATGAAGCGTTCGAGGCTGAGTTGTGATGGTTATGTCGGGCGAGGTTATTCCGGTCGCTCATTCTGTCCACCATCGCAAACAGACAAACGACCTGTCCGCTAAATGGGATCATAGCGGCATGCGTCTGGTTGTCCCCGATGGAATGCGCGTAGTATCCTGCTGACTCGTTTCAAGCGTTGTTGGGGACGTATTTTCGTGACACCTCCATCCGAATTACTTTCTGTGGTGCACCAGTATGCTGTTGATCGCGACAGATGAAGCAGGCTATGGGCCCAAATTGGGTCCACTCATCATCACGGGTACAGCATGGGAAGTGCAAGGTCACCCAGATCGGGAATCTCTTGAGGAACTATTTGCACCTCTTCGTGAGCCAAACCTGTGTGGCGAGAATTCGGTCGTTGTTGATGACTCTAAAGCGGTTTTTAAACCATCCAGCGGGTTGGCTGGCTTGCACGCCGTGATGAGTGCTTGCATGCATTGGTGCAAAAGGCCAGAAGATTCTCTTGCGGAGGCATTGCCTTGGCTGGCGGCAGAAGATTTTGATTCGATCACGAGCACACCCTGGTTATCGACGCAGGGAGAAGATTTGCCGTGGCTGAGTCGTGAACAAACCAGCCAATGTTTACAGAACTGGCAGGCGACAGGTTTGCGACTGGTTGGGTTTGCGTGTCGGGTGATCACGGCAAAGGAGTTCAATGAATTTTGTAGCAGCGGTGCGAATAAGGCAGATTTGCTCTCGCAGACAACCTTGAACCTGGTAAAAAAATTGGCCAAACGACATCAGGCAGAGGCGGAGTTCGCTGACTGTGAATTCACTGACGTGTACTGTGATCGTCACGGTGGCCGGCGCTATTATGCAGGCGTGTTGCAGCACGTCTTTTCGGATCGCGTTGTTCAGGTGGAGGCGGAGACGGCAAAGGAGAGTTCTTATCAGCTGGTGGGTGCTGGTTCCAGACTGTCGGTCCGATTTACCGTAAAAGGTGATCGTTTTACCCCCGTCGCACTAGCGTCGATGCAGGCAAAATATTTGAGAGAGCGGTGCATGCAGGCCTTCAATCAGTACTTTGCCAAGCGGTACACTGGCGAACTGACGCCGACGGCCGGTTATCCGGTGGATGCAGATCGTTTTTTGTTGTCCATTGCAGAGTTGATCGAGCGTGAGCAGATCAAGCGAGAGACTCTGGTTCGCGCCAGGTGATCACGAATTCTTCATCAGGTGTCGAATTGCGAGGACCCATTCATGCATGTGAAGCAGTTGGCGAAAGTGTGCGCGGCGTTCTGGCGTGTTTTTAAGGAGGAATCGGTTTTTGGAAAACAATGGAGGGACAGCAGTGAACGCAACGGCGCCAAAATCGTTGGTGGAAATCGCGTACGACTCTGAACTCACGCGGCAATGTGGCAGGGTTCTGGTCGATGCGTTGGCTGACCATTTGGATGGCGTGCAGGCCGGCGACGGGCTGGTGCAGCGTTGGCGGGATCCAGAGCAGAATATCTCAGACGCAGCTGGTTGGCTTGAAGCTGCAGACTTTTCTGGTCCTGACGGTGTCTTGGACCAGTTTAAAGAACTGTTGGAGCTGAGTTTGCAGCGGGGGCAGAATCTGAATCACCCCCGATGTGTGGGACATCAGGTACCAGCGCCGCTGCCCCTGGTTGGCTTGTTTGACGCCGTTACCACGATGACCAATCAAGTTCAGGGTGTGTATGAGATGGGGCCGTGGGGGATTGCCGCAGAAAGAGCCGTGATCGACCGAATCGGAAAGCAGATCGGATACACGGCAGGAGAATTCGGAGGCTTAGTGACTTCCGGAGGCAGTTTGGGAAATCTAACGGCATTGTTGGCTGCACGGAACGAGGCGTGCCCTTGGGTTTGGGGCGACGGCAATCAACCGCATGCGGTGACTGACGAGGCTGGCATGCAAGATGAGGGCCAGAGAGCTGACGCACGGATGCCGGTGTTGGTGGTCCACGGTGACGCTCATTACTGCATTGATCGCGCTGCTGGAGTGATGGGGATTGGCAAAGCAAATGTGTTGAAAGTTCCCTTGGATGAGCAGAGGCGAATGGATGTCTCCGCATTGGAAGGATTGCTGGCAAGCTTGAGGGCAGACGGGGTTCCGATCATTGCCGTGGTAGCCGTCGCTTGCACAACGGCGGTTGGAGCGTTTGACCCGATCGACTCGATAGCCGATGTCTGTTCACGACACGGCGTTTGGTTGCATGTTGATGCCGCACATGGTGGTGCCGTTTGTCTGAGTCGGCGACACCGGCACCTTGTGCGTGGACTGGAAAGAGCTGATAGCGTTGTGTTCGATGCTCATAAAATGATGTTTGTACCAGCGGTCTGCGCACTGGTGTTCTATCGAAATAAACAAAATCGATTTCGTGCCTTCGAGCAGACGGCCCCTTATCTGTTCGATCCCTCGGCTCCCGATATGTCTGAATACGATAATGGAGTGGTCACATTCGAGTGTACCAAGCGGTCAGCTGCACTCGGACTTTGGGCGGCCCTAAGCATGTTTGGCTTGGACTTGTTTGAACAGCTGGTGGATCGCGTTTTCCACGTTGCACAGCAATTGTATGATCTGCTTGATGCAGCGAAACAGTTTGAGGTGCTCGGTCAACCACAGGCAAACATCGTGGTGTTTCGCTTCTTGCCCGAGATGTTGACCAGGCAAAGCGGTGACACGAGCGATGCAGCAAATTTGAAACTCAGCCAACTGCAGCTGCGAATACGTCGAGCCATGCTCGAATCGGGGTTCGCCTATTTGACTCAAACTACACTCAGCGGCAATGCGTATTTGCGATGCACGATCATGAATCCGCTGACTGATGAGTCGCAGTTATCGAAGATTATCACCGAGGTGAATCGGGTAGGCCCTTTGTTGTGGACAGAGTTGCAAGAGACTGGTCTGGCGACGGATTGAGGGTGTCGAGGGCTGCGTGTGTGGACCGCACAGGTACGTGACACGCCCGTGCAAGTATTTATGCCTTGCACTGCTTCTGCGTTCGCAGCGGTTCGAAAAAAACGCGAATCAGCTCGCTACGCACCCTTGGGGCGAAAGGCGACAAACCGACTTTCATTGGTGGTCAGACGCGGACCCTCGATCAAATCGATGCAGTAGGGGATCGCGGGAAAGACCGCATCAAGGCATTCGCTGATGGCTTTGGGTTTACCGGGAAGATTGACGATCAATGATTTCCCTCGGATACAAGCGGTCTGTCTCGAGAGAATCGCGGTCGGCACCTTTTCGAGTGAAACTTTTCTCATCAATTCCCCAAAGCCGTGCATCATCTTCTCAGAAACCGCCTCGGTGGCCTCGGGGGTCACGTCGCGTCGGGCGGGACCAGTTCCTCCGGTGGTGACGACAAGGCAGCAGCCCTCGTCATCGCAGAGTTCCTTTAACGTACTCTCAATCAAGCTTTTGTCGTCAGAGATGACACGTGGTACAGACTGCCACGGGCTTGTGAGAACTTCATTCAGGTAGTCAGCGATGGCGGGACCACCCAAATCCTCGTATTCGCCTCGGCTGGCACGATCGGATACGGTGACGACTCCTATCTTGGCGCTCGTCATGCGAGGATCTCCTTGACCACGCGGGCAGGTTCAACTCCCGTCAGTTTAGCGTCGAGTCCCTGGTGTTTCACCGTGAAGCGTTCATGGTCGATTCCCAAGGTATGCAGGACAGTGGCATTGAAATCGTTGATATGAACTGGGTCTTCAAGAATATTGTAGGAATAGTCATCGGTTTTTCCATAGTCAAAGCCCTGCTTGAAACCGCCGCCCGCTGCCCATGTGCTGAAGCAACGACCATGATGATCGCGACCGTGACTGGTTTCGGTCAGTTTTCCCTGACTGTAGATCGTGCGTCCAAATTCACCCCCGAATATGACCACCGTATCCTCCAGCATTCCGCGTTGTTTCAGGTCCTTGACCAGAGCCACCGCGGGCTGATCAACACTCTTGCAATTGGTGGTCAGTTCCTTGGGAAGGTTCCCATGTTGATCCCAGCCGCGGTGAAACAGTTGCACAAAGGGTACACCGCGTTCGGCCAGTCGCCGGGCAATGATGCAGTTGGCGGCAAAGGTTCCCGGTTTCTTTGAATCATCACCATAAAGCTTATAGGTAGCCTCGCTCTCGCTGGAGAGGTCCATCAGATCGGGTACCGAAGTCTGCATCCGGTAAGCCATCTCATATTGAGCGATTCGAGTTTGGATTTCGGGGTCGCCCACATCACTGAAACGGGTGGCGTTGAGCTCGGCAATGCCATCAAGCATCTGACGGCGTGTTTCGGGATCAATGCCGTCTGGATTGTTCAGATACAACACCGGATCTTCGCCGCTGCGAAATTGAACTCCCTGATGTTTTGACGGCAGGAAACCCGAACCCCATAGTCGCGAGAACAGGGCTTGCCCGGCTTTTGCGCCCCGTGAAATCATCGTGACGTACGCGGGAAGATTCTCGTTGGGGCTTCCCAGCCCATAACTCAGCCATGATCCCATGCTGGGGCGGCCCAGTTGTTGCGTGCCGGTGTTGATGTAGGTCATCGCGGGGTCATGGTTGACCGCTTCCGTGTTCATCGTGCGCACGATTGTCATTTCGTCGACAATCGATGCGGTATGCGGCAGCAGTTCGCTGTTAACCCAGGTTCCCCGCTCTCCATACTGCTTGAACTTGAACATGGGAGAAACGCATGGAAAGGTTTTCTGACCACTCGACATACCGGTTAAACGCTGGCCATTGCGGATGGAGTCCGGCAACTCGGTGCCATGCAGTTTCTTCATCTCCGGCTTGTAGTCAAACATGTCGATATGACTGGGCCCACCTGCCAAAAAAAGGTAGATCACCCGCTTTGCTGTGGCCGGAAAATGTGGGAGCTCCGGCAAGCCTGGATTCGAACTCGAGCGGGGGGAGGGTGCGGCATGGCTGGAGCCTGATCCCGCCAACAGGCTGCCCAGTGCCGCAGCGCCAAGGCAACCACGTCCACGACGCAGCAACTGCCGCCGTGTCATCTGTAATTCAAATTCCTGGATCGGATTCATTGGATTCAAGCGTCTGTGGTAATGATCTGTGAGAATTATTCGCGTGTCAGGGTTTCATCAAGGTTCAAGGGGGGGCTGGATACGATTGTCCAGGCTGCGTGTTCATGGACGGCTAGCGATTCTTCCCGGTCGGACTCTCCGACTGAGAGTAGCTTCGCAGCAGCTTCCGGGTTGTCAGAATACTTTTTGGATGCGTTATTGAAGACGCGCTGCAAGACTGCCGTTTCATTCTTGGTAGGGTAGCGGGATGTTGCAAGACGAAACCCGTAAGCGATGCGATCTTCGACTGTCGTGCCACCTTCGCGAATCAACCGTTCTGCCATGTGCCGCGATGCTTCCACGAATTGGGTATCATTCAGAGTGACCAGGGCTTGCAAAGGAGTGTTCGTACGTGCGCGGCGAATGATGCATTTCTCGCGAGTGGGAGCATCAAAGATTTGCATAGAGGGCGGTGGAGCCGAGCGTTTCCAGTAGGTATAGATGCTTCGTCGGTACAGCTTATCGCCATGATCCTGAGTGAACCGGGGATTCCCGCCCAAGCCAACTTCTGCCCAAAGTCCTGGTGGCTGATAGGGCTTGACGCCCACGCCACCCATCTCGTCATTTAGCAAGCCGCTGAGCGTTAAGGCAGTATCGCGTATGAATTCCCCTTGCAGACGAAAACGGGGACCACGACTTAGCAGGTGATTGTCAGGGTCTGCGCGGTAGGCATCTGTGGTGCTGGCAGAAGATTGACGGTAGGTCCGCGAAAGAACCATTTCCTTAAGAATCCGTTTTACGTTCCAGCCATTTTTCGCGAAGTCCGCGGCTAGCCAGTCGAGCAATTCCGGATGCGTGGGGAAGTCACCCTGAACGCCAAAATCCTCAGGCGTGCTGACAAGCCCCAGAACAAACAGCATCTGCCAATAACGGTTAATCGCCACTCGAGATGTCAGGGGATGGTTCGCCGAGAACAACCACTGCGACATGCCGAGGCGATTCTTCGGAACGCCGTCGTCCATTGCCGGTAGAACCCCTGGAGTGCCCGGAGAGACTTCCTGGTCAGTGGGAGAATCGTAGGCGCCTCGATTCAGGATGAATGTCTTTCGCGGTTTGGGCTGGTTGCCCATGACCATCACAGTCGTCAGAGGTTTTTTGAGCTCGGTGATTGTCGATTCCAGGTCTTTCTGCTGTTTCAGTAATCCCGGGTATTCCTTGTCCTCCGTCAAAAGATAATGCTTTTTGATACTTTCGTTCTGTGCGTCGGTGCGATCTGACTCGGCAATGGCAAGCAGTTCAGCAATCGGGTTTGCGTCGGCAAGTAATTGGACCTGCGCTATGTCCAGTGCACGATCGTAGATGCGAATGTCATCGACTTGCGCTTTCAGGCGTGAACCGGGGTGGCGACTGCCAACGAGAAGAGTTTTCTCTGTCTTGATCGTGTCTTTCAGGCGGTCCTGTTCAATGTTCCATTCCCACTCCTGACCGTCCACGTAGATCTTGATGCCTGATGCCTTGGATGACCCATCGTAGACAGCAAAGACGTGGTGCCATTTATCGGCCTCAAGTTTCTTCTTGGTGGTCACTTTGATTGCGTTATCGGGCCAGGTGTGAATCAAGTGAACGGAAACCGGGCTGTTGCCCGCGAAAAGATCAAACCCACGGTACTTGTTGCCATCGTCCATTTTGGCAATCAAGGCACCTTGGCCACTGTTCTTGGACGGTTTGACCCAGCCGCCGTAAGAAAACGAGTCGCTGCGTTCGAAGTCGCCGACCGAACCCGCGTCCACCCAGTTGGAGCCATTGAATTTAAGGGTGAAGTCACTCCGGTCAGCAATCCATTCCGCTTTGCCCTTGATGTCTGCAGTGATCAGCCTCGAGGCATCTGCATTACCTGCATCTTTTTCTTCGTTTGCATTCTTTGCATTGTCAGCCTTCCCTGCATCTTCAGCCTTGTCAGCATCAGCAGCGTTGGATGTGGAATGCGTCAAAGCACTTTGGGTTTTGTTTTTCGAGCCTTCCGTGAACGGCAGGTAGAGAATATTGCCCGCCGGAGACGCAACAACATCCTTCTCTTCCGAGTTGATTTTCTCAAGCCACTTTTCGAAGGCGGGGCCACAGTTGGTCGCGACCTCGATCAATCGTTTTTTCGAGTTCGCCAGTTCGTTCTCGACATCAGGAAGCTCTGCTTGCTTCGCGGGATCGGGGATCTCCATCGTTGGTGCAGCGTTGCCACGCCGGGTTTGCATGCCCCCATCACTGCTGACGTTAAAGAATGCGAAAAACTTGTAGTACTCTTCCTGCGATATGGGGTCGTACTTGTGGTCATGGCATTGGGCGCATTCCATGGTCAGTCCCATCCAGACAGTCGAAGTCGTTTTGACGCGATCGACGGCGTATTCGACGCGATACTCTTCTGCAAAGGCACCCCCTTCATCGGTGGTCCCATTATTGCGATTGAATCCTGCAAGCACTTTTTGTTGGGTGGTTCCCTCGGGCAACAGGTCGCCAGCGATTTGGGCGATCGAGAATTCGTCAAACGGCATGTTTTGATTGTAAGCATCGACAATGGCGTCTCTCCAACCCCACATGTCCCGCGGACCATCAGCGTGATAAACGCTGGTGTCGCCATATCTTGCTGCGTCCAGCCAAGCGAGTCCCATGCGTTGCCCGTATCTTGGTGAGGCAAGGAGTCGATCAACAACGGTCTCGTAAGCGTCAGGAGAGGAGTCAGCCAGAAAAGCATCAATCTCCGCAAGGGTGGGTGGCATGCCAGTCAAATCATAAGTGACACGCCGCAACAGTTTTTCACGCGAGGCTTCATCCGCCAGGCTACCCGTTGGTGTTTGTTTGGAAATCCACTCATCAATGACGTCTCTTGTCTTGGTTGATTTCGTGCTCGCTTTGGTTGGGGCTGAGAAAGACCAGTGTTGTGACCATTCTGCGCCGTTTTGAACCCACCGTTTCAGTAGTGTGATTTCCTCAGGTGAAAGTTCTTTCTTGGTCTCCTTGGGAGGCATTTGGCTCTCGTCGGTTGCCAAAATTCGTTTGATCAATTCACTCGCAGCAGGATTCCCTGCCGTGATGACCGCGGCCGCCTCAGATTCGACATCAAGACGCAAATCGGCTTCTTGGTGTTCCTTGTCCGGACCATGGCAGAAATAACATTTGTCCGCCAAGATTGGCCGGAGGTCCCGGTCAAATCTGATTGGCGGCGATTGGGCCCGTACCGGGGGGGGGCACGCCAGAAGCACGAGAGCCAGACAACACAGATAGTGATAACTCTGATAACGCAGACGCATGAATTGATGCAACAGGTTGGACGGAACGTTCGGGCAGGAACCCGTATTCTAGCAGCTTTTTTCCGTTTGCTGCTGTGGTCAAAAGCCGCGAGAATCGCCGCATCTCGACACGAGGAGACGCTCCCCTCAAACGTCATTATGGCGAGTTTTCACGATGATTCTTGTAACAGGGACGCATTAAATTGTACATTTCACGCATGCTTTACGCCGAATCGGTTCAATCCTGATTGACACCACCCACAGTGACGGACCACTTGCACTTGTTTTGAAGTTACGCGTGGGCTCGATTTGCATGCTGGTGTTTGGGAAAGAGACGACAGACCTTTGTGAATGCAGTAATCGCGTTGTCCTGCGTGTAGCCGATCTGCAGCATCGCTCCCGGCGTTCTTCCTTTGTCACCTCCAGCAATCTGGTTGTACAGCTTGATCGCCTCATTGTGTTGTTCGAGACGCCGGTGGCAGGATGCCATGTCTCAGCAGCTATCCGGCAAACGCTCCGATTGGCGATAATATCCAATCGCCTTCTTCTACTGTTCTGAATCCTTGTGGGGCGTCGCAGTCTTCCCATAACGAACGATCAGCATTTGCTGCGTCTTCCTGGACCAGTTGCTGGTACAAGGCACTGGCTTCGTCGTGTTTTTTGAATTCCCGGTAGGCGGCTGTGCTTTCAGCTTTCCAATTGGACCGATTATCGACGGCTCCAGAAATCAGCTTGTTGTAGGTCTGGATGGCTTGGGCGATGTCTTTTTTCCTGACGGTATCTGGTTGTGACTAATTGCAGGCTCTCAATCTTATCTTCAAATTCCTTATAGGCTGTACGTGCTTTGGCATGTTCCCCATTGGCGAGATGCCACTCGGCGATTTGTCGTAGCAGTTAATCGTCAATGCCAAAACGTTTTGCGATGTTCGCAAATTCCTTAGCCACTTCGGGAGTCGCTTTGCTGACCGGAGAACATCCACCAGAAGAAAGCAAAGGTTTCTCGCAGGATTGTTTTCCCGTACTGGCATGCCAGATTGCATGAAATGTACAGCAAGCCTACGCATTGAACGTCTGAATTTTTGTCTTTCCCCTTTCAATCTTTTGACGGGGTATTTGTTTATCTGCTCAATCGCATTCGGATTTGTGTTCCCGAGTGACGCACGCAAAAGAATTGACTGTGATCCCCTTGATGTGTTTAGGGACAAGAGTCCCACGGGTACCTCAGATATTGATACAAGCCCTGCCACCGGCGGAGGTCGTCTGGTTGGTCGCCATGTTTGACGGATCGGAGTGGCTATCTTTGTCTTACGAATTCGCGAAGCAACGCAGCAGAACGCTTCTTCGCTTGTGACTTCTGCTCGGGTGTAAAGCGGTTTCCTCGGAGGTCTCGGGCATTTGCAGCATCGGGGTGCCCGAGCGTAGAAGCAACAGAGAAATAGGCGTAGGCCTCAATGTAGTCACGTGGCATGCCCACGCCGGTGTTGAATAACAAACCCAGCTTGTAAATCGAATCCGGGTCGCCCTGCGCAGCACTCATCTGCCACCACTTTACGGCTTCTGCGTCATCTTGTCTCACGCCCCGGCCGTTCGCATACATCTCAGCAAGCATGCGCTGGCCATCTGGATTCCCCTGTTCTGCCGCCAAACGATACCACTTTATTGCCGCAGCTTGGTCTTCTGGAACACCATCGCCCCTCGCATACATGGCGCCCAGTTGGTATTGCGACGAAGCAATTCCTCGCTTCGCCAAGGTTTCGGTTGCGGATACATCCCCCGCACTCGCACGTTTCTGCAAAGCCTTACGTGACTCACCACAGCCGCAACATGCGGTCCCAGACCAAATGACAACGAAGTATTTCCCAGGCACCAAGCATCAGCTCCAAAGTCAACGAAAAAAATAGGACTCATGAGACCTATCGCAGACGCGTAACACCGATAAACAAAGTTGCGACGAACGGTGTGGATCGTATGGAGATACAAGTTGATTGACCGGAAAATAGTTGATTGATTCCCACATGGCGGATTGATCAAACAACACTTCGGTCTGTAAGAGTGTGGGGGTGTCTGAGGTCCGAGCTTGAACCCGAGCCGGTGAGCGAAAGGGAGATTAGCCGAGTCGTTTCTGAGTTGTTGGCGGGCTCTTTCTCATAAAGGGAGCCAAGACTCAACGAGGTGTTTTTCCAGTTTGGGAGGGTGTGCTACGATCTTGTTCTTCGTTATCCAATTGTGTTTGAAAGCAGGACATGTGTGCCGGTCAAACTTTCCTCTGCAGGGGGGCGTCTGCTCGTGCTCAGTTCCACCCTCGGCCACTGATCGAACCCGAAACCAAGAATAAGGTGACACGATGTGTCAGAACTATCATCAACGACAAGCCGAAGAAAAGACTTGGGGCTCACTCATTGGTCGCTGGCTTCATTTGTTCATCTTTAAGACGCTTTTCGGCATTAGCTTGATCTCTAATTTCTGGTTGCAGTCGACGTTGGCTGAGACTTGGAGTGACGACTCGGGTAAATTTGAAATCGAGGCTGACTTTGTAGGTATCACCGATCAGCATGTCCTATTGAGAAAAACGAGTGGTGTGACCATCAAGGTTCCTATCAACCGACTCAGTGTCGCGAGTCTAACGCTCGCCAGAAAACTGCATGAAGTCAACAAAATTGAGCCTGCTGTACCGTCAGCCGGGTCTGAAGTTGGGGCTTCAGATGAAAAAACTCTGAGTGTCGTCGACGCTGGTGACTTCACCTTTGTCATCCACAGTGTGACAAAAGGGGAGCGTCCAAAGGCAGGAGAGCAAACTGCTGAACGCCACAAAGGAACCACAAGGATAACAGTCGATTTGTCATGCGAAAATCGCACCGCAAAGGTGACTCGAATACTCGCAACCTCGATCAGAATCATCGATAGCTTGGGGAGGATCATACCTTCCCGTGATCAAGTTGAGTCATTTAGTCCACCGAATATGCAAAGACGCATGCAGGTCGGCGTAAATGTCATGATGATGAGTGCCAGCAGGGTCTCTGAGAAAGAAGACGGAGCGAAGGGCGGGGGCGGACTTCACGGTTCTGAGTCGTTTGATCCTAAGTCCTATGATCAGGACGAGGAGGATTCGGTTCTCCGGGCCATCAAATTACTGCCAGGTACCCCGGTTCGTCGTGAAGTTACTTTTTATGTGCCGGACGATACGGTCGGGGGACCTTTATTCATCGATATTCCCTGTCGAGGACGGGGGACTCAGGTTGAGGAAACGACACAGGAGTTGATGCAGACGAGACTTAAACTGAAACAGAGCTCGGATGAAATGAAATCCATGGCGAAAAATTTGGTTGCTAACCGTGGGTTGCGTCCTGGATATACACCCAAAGTTCTGAACGACTCCGTTAGGATTGCAGTTCAGAAATCAGAACCCGGAAGCTACAAATCAGCCCATCAGGATGAGCTAATTAAGGCCGAGCAATTACGCTGGCAAATTAACGGTTTCGAGCAAGTGGATAAGCTGCCGACTGGGAATAGAACGGCTTCGGAGAATGCCACAATCGTAAAAGTTGAGTACACGTTAGAAAACCTGACCAACAAGACTTTTGATGCGAAACCGGATCTTCAGCTCAGGCACGACGCAGACGGGCGGACGTTCGAGGCAGTGAAGAGTTTGATGATCGAGGCAACTCCTCAGTTGGTACCGGGGATTCGGAAAACACTCACTGCATACTTTCCTGTGCCCTCCGCTTTGGCTGAAGGTCCACTGAGTGTGGGCATCGCCGAAAGACAGATTCCTCAGTTAAACTTTGGAGTGGAAGTTGCGTTACGCGAATCCGCCGGTGAGCTGCCAAGAACGATCTACGCAGTCTTCGATACTAATCGTCAGGCGGCTGGCCTTGGTATTGGCAATAATCTCGCTTCCGGGAGCCCAAAAACCGCGGGAGCAGGTTCATGGGCACCGAAATCACCGCTCAAGCTGCTGGGCGATCGGTTTCGGTTTAATGATCACGCTTACACTTTTCAGGAAATTGAAAAAACCGAGAAGCTTGCTCGCAAGACAGCTCCCCAGGGAACAGTGTTTGTCATCGTTAATTGCACAATTGAAAACCTCAAGGCATATACAGATTCGATCTATGGGCTGGATTTCAAAGAGTTAACCTTGCTAGGTTCGGACGGGGCTGAGCTTAAAGTCGAGGAGTCGTTGGTAGGGGGGGGGGGGGGGGGGGGGGGGGGGGGGGGGGG
>JAAHTH010000836.1_pt2 | contig 19938 bp, 22 predicted proteins | sample 6116091 | NCBI WGS metagenome assembly JAAHTH01 (sample SAMN13939990, study PRJNA603662) | sponge metagenome | isolation source: marine sponge | host: Mycale hentscheli | place: New Zealand | collected 2006 | reverse complement strand
CTGCACTCACCACGAGATTTTTTTGATATAGGTTAATTTTTACAGAAAAAAGAGGATAATACGATGCCTAAACCGAAGGGAAGGAAGAGCAAATTTACGGAACCAGTACGAGAGCGGATAATCGAGGCTCTCCGGGCTGGTACTACTTATGAGATCGCTGCTCAATATGCAGGAATATCCAGGAGTACTCTCTACGAGTGGATTAAGAAGGGAGAAGGATTCGAGAGCGGAGTGTATCGTACTTTTTACGACAATATAAAAAAGGCAGAAGCGGAGGGAGCAGTAGTACATCTCGGAACGATAGCCCAGGCTTCTAAGAAAGATTGGAAGGCAGCAGCATGGTTACTTGAGAGAAGGCATGGTTACTCGAAAGATGGTGTACTTAAAGAAGATAAGCAGATAAAAGAGGATCCTCTTCCATCAAGTATGCTCGAACTCATGAAGATCCAAGCGAAGGAACTCCGCTCCAGTATGGCTAAAGCAGAATCGAGCCAATCTTGGCAAGCGTACGCAGCACTCCAGAGGCAACTCCTCCAAGTAGTACAGCAGATTAGACAGATCGAAGCGGAGGAAGGTATGGGAGATGAACTCGAAGGATTAACGGATGAGCAACTCTTAAGCGAGATCACTTCTGCTATTGTATCTCTCCCTCCAATCCTTAGACAGAGGCTCGAGGGTACGATACACTCTATGCAAGATGTTATCCATATTCCACAGGTAAAAAAATGACAGTACTACAGATTATTCTCATCTCTGCGATGGGAGGCTCTCTTCTAACTACTGGAGCAGTACTCGCTCTCGAGAACCGCTCTAAGAACTGGGAGAAGTTATCCACAGATCAAGCGGAAGTTATCAACAGTCTAGCAACGCTGCAGAACTCAATCCATAAAGAGGAACTCGATATCCGTAAGAGTCTAACCGCTCCGGATCTTATCGAGGTTCCCTGCTCTGCTGATTTTATCTTTAAGAATGGAGAGGGACTCTGTAGAGAGATGTTCTGTAGACTGCAGACAAGAGAAGGAGATGGGGCTTCTCAATCGGAGTGTGAAGAGATCGCTAATTTGAATAATACGATATCGATACTTAGCGAGTGTAAGAATATGGAGATAGAGATAGATCAATGCTTAAAAGTACTCGATACTCGAAAGTAGAGAAAAACTGCGAGGTTTGCGGGTGCATTCCTTGCGATTGTCATGGGGTAGAGGATGAACTTCGGATTATGGGTACAATTGGAACTCATGAAGCACGAGAAGAGCCTCTCTTGGCTCGCTGGCAGGATAGGCTCTCATCCTTCTCTCTTGTGCAAGTGGAGGGCAGGATTATCGAACCCAAAAACAGAATACTTCTTTCTAGTATGCAAAGAGATCTCCCTTCTGAGGAAGGAACCGATAGAGAAAACGATAAGAGAGGGAGCAGCAGCGATGGGGATTAAGTTCTAATGAGCATCCGGGATACTACAAAGAATCTAAGGAGATTAAGGAATCGAGCAACGCAGAATCCGCTTGCTTATTTTTGTCCTACTCCTCCGCAAGAGGCTTGGCTACGAGATCCCAGCAAGATTAAGTTACTACTCGGAGGGAACCAAGTAGGAAAAACTTACGCTCAGACCGCAGAACTTCTTTATAGATGCCTAGGTAATCATCCGTATCTTAAAACAGATCCTCCTCCTATCCAGGCTTTCTTAATTACTCACTCTCACCAGCAGAGCATAACGATCCAAGAGAAACTCTATGCGATGTGTCCTAAGGATGCTCTCCATCCTTCCTGCGAGTTCGTACCGGGGAGAGGCTTTCGAGGTATCCATCCGGTAGTAAGATTTAATAATGGGAGCATGATACATATTAAGACCGCTAACCAAGGGCTCGGACTCGCTTCCGCTACTGTGGGATATGTAGCGATCGATGAACCTGTATCCCAAGATGTATGGGGAGAACTTGCTGCTCGTGTTCTTCGAGGAGGAGCGGGAGGTACTACGGGTACAATCGGAATAACGATGACTCCAGTAGGACAAGATGTATCCTATCTTAAGGAACTAGTAGATCAAGGGAGAGTTACTTGTCATAGGGCTCCCCTTACAGTAGAAGAGACTACTCCGAAGTATTGCAAGCCGATTATATCCCAGAATCAGATCGATGCAATCTCCCAGACTTATCTCCCAATAGATAGAGCCGCTCGATTAAATGGGGATTGGGTAGTAGGTATACCGGAGGGTAGAGTATTCGATCAGTTCTCCGAGGATATGATATCTAAGGAACCTGCTCCAATGGGTAACTATTCCTTCTGCGTAGGAGTGGATCATGGTTCCCAGCCTAATGCACAGGTAGCAATCCTCGCAGCGGTAGAGATGAGCGATAGTTCTAAACCTTGGGTATATGTTCTCGATGAATATGTAAGCGGTTCCGCTCCTCCGGAAGCCCATGCTAGAGCGATATTGGAGATGCTGAGTAGAAACTCTATCGAGGCTGCTTCCTGCAGATGGACCGGAGATAATATTCATTATGGAGGCTCCGGAGGTGGGAAGATGAGTAACTCGCTACTAATGAAGGCTTTCGAGAGAGTTATGGGTTATCCTCAAGGTAATCTCCCCTTCCGTATTCGTACTATCAAGAAGCCTCGTTATAGTGTATATTACGGTAGCGCTATGATACACTCGATTATGGCAAGAAGGCAATTTTTTATCCATCCTAAATGCGAGCGGTTAATCCTATCGCTGCAGCGGTGGACAATGAAAAAGAACCAGAGTGCCAGAAGTAGAGATGAGTGGGGTCATTCAGTCGATGCCCTTCGATACTGTGTCGTTCCAACCCTAGAAACTAATAAACTAAATATCCCCGGTAAACTAAGGATCTATTGATATGTATATTAACCTACCTATTAAGCCTCTCGCTCCTACTGCAGATGAGCAAGAAAGATGGAGTCACACAGCACTTAGAAAGCGTATGATTATCGGAGCATGGGAGCAAGATCTAGAAGATGAACTCGCTAGGCATCTTCCAGCAGATCGGAGAGAGGCCTGGGGTCCTGCGGATCTCTCCTCCAATCCATTCGAGCAGATCACTAGACAGTTATCCGTACTCTATCACGAGGTCCCAGCAGTTACTAATCTTAACGGAGATATCTCTGCTCTAACTGCTCGAGAAGGATTGGTTACCCAGGCTGGACTATGGCAACTCATGCAGAGAGCCCAGCAGATGGTAATCGGATTACGAGAGAGCGCAATCCGAATAGATGTTAATCCTCATGTAAAAGGATCTCCTACTATCGCTCCTGGAATACAATACCGGATTGTAACTCCAGATCTCCTATATTGTGAAGCCCATCCGGACCAGCCCGATATCCCCGTTTATTATCAAGAGGCTAGGCTCCGAGAGTTCGAAGGGAAGCCTATCTGGGTAGCAGATGTACTCGATATCCGTAATCCAGAGGAGCCTATCTTCGGAATGTACGAGATCGGTAAGGATGGATCTCTCGGTAAGGATATGAGCGTAGAGTTCATGGGCCATCCTACTCACAGAGGAGCGGATTATCCCTATCGAGATGGAGAGGGTAATCCCTTCCTTCCTGTAGTTCTATACCATGCGGAGAAAACTGGATTCTTATGGGATGCTTATAACGCTTCTCAGATGGTGTATGGATCTCTTACTTCTGCGGTACTGTATTCTATGTGGGTACATCTCGTTAGAGATGCCTGCTGGAGTCAAAAATATGTAGCAGGTCTCTCCGTTGCTGGACTCTCTCAGATAGATCAGAACGAGATAGCCCGGAGATCTTCTATTGCTACAGATCCTTCATCGATTCTAGTCTTTACTCAAGATCCAGATGCTCAAGGCCAGCCCTTAGTAGGGTCATTCTCTATTCCTACGGATCCTCATGCTCTCCTAGAGTCAATCTCTAAGTACGAGATGCGAGTAGGACTAGCAGCAGGACTCTCTCCAAGCGAACTTAGCAGAACCAATGGAGATCCCCGCTCCGGTTATGCTCTCGCAGTATCGAAGAGCGGACAAAGAGAAGCGCAGAAGAAATTCGCTCCCGTATTCCGCTTGGGAGATGAGGAACTTCTAGCAAAAACTGCTATGCTCGCTAATCGCTTCCTCGGAACATCTCTCCCAGAGGCTGGATATAGAGTATCCTATCACTCAATGCCATTAACTCCGGATGAGATGAGAGCGCAGAGAGAGGATATTATCGCTAAGATGCAGGCTTCTTTAATCTCTCCTGTACAGGCTGTTATGATGATGTACGAAGATATGGACCAGCGAGAGGCTCGAGAGTATCTTCTACAGATTCGAAGAGAGAGAGCGGAGTTTATGTAATGAACTGCGAAGAGTGTAATAAGCCCATCCAGGAGATAAAAGATTCTATCGTAGAATGGATCTCATGCGAGGAATGGGCTCTCTCTATGTATGTTAGATTGGTCCATCCGGGCTGCTGCTATTACGAAAAGAGAAGGGAGATACTCGAGGAGATGGATGCTAATGATCATTGGTTACCCCTCGCAGAGATAGAGACTCTTATCGATATAGCCTGGGAGATGCCTTGGGATGATAAGATTCTAGCAGAATCTTCATTTATTCGATATATTAGACAAAGAAACCATAACGGAGGTACAAACGATGAAAACAATTAATCACGAGGGAGTAGAGTACGTACTTAAAGCGGATATCGAGGCTGCTTTTAAGGATAGAATCTCTAAACTCAGTGCTCGAGCAATCCAAGCGGAAGAAGCAGCGAAGGCTCTCCAAGATACACTCGATAATCAATCCGGAGAACTTACTAAGATCTCTACATTACAAGAGAAGGTAACTACTCTAGAGCAATCTCTACAGGAAGCGGAGAGTAAGTACTCTCGAGTATCTATGCTCTCGGATCTAGGTTTTACAGATCCAGATCTTAGAGATGCTGTAGAATGGGCTTATAGTAGATCGAATAGCGATACATCTCTAGAAGAGTGGATTAAGGGTATCAAGGAGAATCCAGCGGAGGCTCCTATGGTTCTTAGACCTCATCTCCAAGCGAAAGCAACTCCAGAGGCTACCGCAGAAGCATCTCCAACCGCAGAAGCAACCCAAGCAACTCAAGCGGAACCAGTAGAGAATCCTTCTCTCCTTCCTCCTCGGACTAATACAGGAGCGAAACCTGCTCCAGTACAGAGCGGAGATATCCTCTCGAGAGTAGGAAGCGGAGATATGGATTTTTATGAGCAGAATCACGAGGCTATTAAGAAAGCCTGGAGACAACAGAAGAGAACTCGAACTTATTAAAGATACATTCTAGGAGGTACTTATGGCACTTGATCTACGAGGAGAGAGAGCAGCCTGCTTCGTGAAAACATTCACAGCAAATCAAACAGCAACGGAGATCCAGATCCCCGCGATTGCTTCTACTGTTACTATCGGATCTGAGCAGCACTCTATCTACTGGAGTCATGAAGGAACGGATGGACAGATTCTCGGAGCGAATAAAGATTTTATAGCAGGAGGAGCGAAGATAGCAGTAAAAGCAGGTAGAGGTCGTAATAAGATGGATACTATCTATATCGCTACTAAATCTAGTGCATCCGCTACAGTTACTCTAATCTTTGAGGAGGAATAATGGCTCTATATTCTTCTCCGGGTTCTTCTAGACCGGAAGTCCATACCTTCTCTAATTCTACTCAAGTAATCATTACTCATAATCTGGGCTATAAGCCTATGGTAGAGATTATCCTCAGCGATGGGACTATAGCAGAAGGGCTCGTTACTCATAATAGCCTTAATCAAGTGACAATATCTTTCCAAATTTCACTCTCCGGAGAGATATTACTGAGGTAGTATAGAGAGCGAGGGAGAGAATCCCTCTCAATCTATATATGGAGTTAAAAATGCAATTTCTTGCACCTACAAATATTTTCGAAGGGGCTGTACAACTTAACAGTGCTCCCTCTGCTGATAACCACGCTGTTACCCGTTCTTACTTGGAAGCGAATTCTGTAGTCGGTATCGCTGCAGATTCTGCTAACTATGCAGAACTTGTTACAGAAGGTGGAGATCTTAAACTTAAACTTAAGCCTCTTACCATTACAGATGTAAGCGTAGATACTACTGCTGCTTCTCTTTCTGCTTGGGTAACTGCTAACTATGAGAACGGTAACGAGAAACAAGAAGGTGATATCATCGTTCTTACTGCAGTCTCTGGACGTGCTCAGACCTTCATTCATAATGGTGGTACTGCTGGTACTACTGCAGACTTCGCAGAGATCGAAGGTGCAGATGTTACAGATGCTGAAGTCCGAGGAGCCCTCTCTGCTTCTGCTGGTATCGATTATAATGCTGCTACTGGTGAGTTCACTGCTGATCAAGGTGAGATCCGAGGATTCTTCGCTGCTGGTACTGGATTATCTTACGATTCCTCCAACGGTACTTACTCATTAAATGTAGATAGCGATGGTATTACTGAAGGTTCTAGTAACTTGTACTTCACTGATGCTCGTGCTCGAGGTGCTATCTCTGTATCTGGAGATATCCTTGCTTACGATAGTAGTACTGGTGTTATCTCTATGTCAATCGATACAGGAGATGTAAGCGAAGGTTCTAACCTTTACTTCACTGATGCTCGTGCTCGTGCTGCTCTTACAGTAGGAACTGCAGGTGCTGAAGATGTACAACTTCTTACTAAATCTGCTGCTGGAGTAATGAGCGTACTTTTAAGCGATGTATTTAATGAGTTCTCTGCAGGTACTGGATTATCTTTCGATGGTGGAGAATACTCTCTTAATGCTACTACAAGTAACGTAAGCGAAGGAAGTAACCTTTACTTCACTGATGCTCGTGCTCGTGCTGCTATCTCTGTAGATGCTGCTGGATTAAACTATAACAGTTCTACAGGTGAGATCGCTCTTACTGCTGATTCTGATGATATCGCAGAAGGTTCTACTAACCTTTACTTCACTAATGCTCGTGCTCAAGCCGCTATCTCTGCAGATCCTGCAGCAGGTAACTTGGCTAGCGTTACTAATGGTGAAGTATTGGTTGCTAAGTCTCAGTTCCGAAGTACTTTCGCTCCTCAGAACTTGACCGCTAACACCTTTGCTACATTGAATCATGGACTCGGTGAGAAGATCGTTCATGTTTCAGCATACGATAGCAGCGGAAACAAGATCCAGTTAGATGTACAATTAACAGATGCTAATAACCTTAAGGTTAAGTCAGTTATTAACGTAACTGGTGCTGAAATTGTCGTTTCTTTGTAATCCCCTTACAATCCCTTAAAAAGGGCTTCGGATGTACCTCCCCAAGCCCTTCCCCTCGTTCTCCTCGAGGGGTTTTTTTTTATCCTTGCTAGTGCTGTTTTTATCGTTTATATTGCTTATGGGTAGGGTCGCTCCCGAAACAGCAGAAGAGCCCAGATAAATATATTATTCCCCTTTCTTCTAATGGTGCTAAAATGGCAAATGAAATTACAAATCAAGGGCTGGTCGGTGATTTAAGACTCGCTCAAATGATCTCTATGGAAATCCGCTTATTACTTAAGGATTCCGTAAACCTCCGTAACACTCCCTTCGTAGACTTCGTAGGATCTATTAATGGTCAAGGTTCTGATACTATCCGAGTCCGTAAAGCGTTCCTCGATGGTGAAGATGGCTTTACTGCTTTCACTGGTGGAACTGAAGAGAACGCAGTAGCGAATACTGCTCTCGTCGATAGTCACGTAGACGTAGTATGTAAGCGTAACTCTCTTGCTTACTCTATTACTGATCTCGCAACTATGACAGGTATGGGCCAGGATATCGATCCATTCCGTATCGCAGAACACATCTCTAAATCTTATGATGCTTTGTTCGCTAAACTTACTGCTGCTGTATTCTCTGGTTTTACTGCTCAAGTAGGTTCTGCTTCTGCATTGACTGTAGATATCTTCCAAGATGCTATCCAAGCATTGGAAGCAGCAGATTCTAATAAAGGTGCTCCGGGTCCTTACGTTGCTGTATTGCATCCTGCTCAGTTCGCAGAATTGCAAGATTCTATCCGTAACGAGACTGGTGCTGTAGCCTACGCTCCTGCTTCTTTCGAAGCCTTGGCTGCTAAAGGTTCTCACTATAAAGGATCTTTTATGGGTGTTGAGATCTATACCTCTTCATACGTGATTAACGGTGGATCTAACTACCAGGCTGCTATGTTCGCTCCAGGTGCTATCGGTTACGCTACTGGTATGCCTGCTGCTCTTCCGGGTGCTGCTGAATCTATGCAAATGGGTGAAGTTATGGTAGAGATGGATCGTACTGCTGCTCAAGCATTAACCCAGATCGTAGGACATGCTTATATCGGTATAGCGATCATTGATGATGATCGTGGAGTAGAGATCGCTACTCTTAGTTAATCCTAACGGATTTCAATATGGGGAAGGGCTTCTGCTCTTCCCCTCGTTTTAACTTACAATGAGGTACATACAATGAGTTATAATCCGCAACCCTGGGCTCCAGTCCAATCGCAGAAACAAGAGTTACTCCCAGAGCAGGCTAATCATCCGTTCTTTTATAAGTGGCATCCTACGAACTGGAGTTATAACTACTTCGAGAAAGAAGTAACGAAGGGTAAAACAACTAAGATCGAGCGATCTTTCTACTTCGTTCCCAATATCCGTATGGAGCATATCATTCCAGGAGTAAACGGAGTACATCAAATCCAAGGAGAGAGAGGTAACGCAGGCTCTCGGATTGGGAATCTACAGCAGAGAGGATGGGTATATCTAGATCCAGCCAAGTATCAGTATATACATCAATATCGAGTACGGAATGGATACTATCACTGTTCTAAGTGGCAATCCGTTAGAGTAGTAGGGAACCGAGTTATTAAGAACTTCGATAGAGAATCTTTCCTTAAGTGGTCCTGCTCTTTAATCCTAGATGGAACTCTGCAGCCTATCGAACCTCACTTCTGGGAACTCGAGAGCCTTACTCATCAGAAAGCCGTAGGAAGGATGCAGAACTCGCAGCATATTCCAGAGATCAAGGCTAAGATCGATGAGCATTACAAGATTCGAGAAGATATGCTATCATTTATCCAAGCCTTCCAAGAGAAGGGAATCGAAATTTATAAAGAGATATTCTAATGCCTACTAGCACTCCATACGCTCCGCAGATCAAGATCCCAGAACTCCTAGAGCGAGGGAAGTCTAATACTACAACTCTACCGATCTACCGAGATGGAGTGCTAGCAGTTCCTACCGAAGTAAGATATACTCTCTACAAACCAGACCAAACCAAATTAATCGATAATGCATCTGCTTCCTTCCCTGCTAATATTCCTACTTATGTCCATTCTCCTTCGAGTCTGGATGAGAGCCTGGTACTCGGAGAAGGATACCTGCAGGAGTGGAAGATTACAATTGTAGGAGATGTATATGTTTTTCGTAGAATGGCAGCGCTTGTATTACGCAGGCTATATCCAGTGGTATCATATGGAGATCTAACTGCTACGTATTCTCAGTTAGCAGATATTAGACCTTCTAATCTTACCTCGTACCAGACTTATATCGATGAGGCCTGGTATACGATGGTACAGAGAATGAGAACCGAAGGAGGAGGGCTAGAATATCTCGTGATGTCTCCGGAGGCCTTTCGGGCTGCTCATCAGAATCTAGCACTCTATTATATCTTCCGAGACTTCCATTCTAGTCTAGGACAGAGTAACGGAAGATATCTAGATCTTGCTAATGAGCACTTCGCTCAGTATAAGGATGAGTGGAAGCGGATTAACTTTATCTATGATCATAATCACGATGGGCAAACTGGTAACCCTAATGATAGAGTCGCTAAGCAGCCTGTAATCTACTTGAATAGTAACGGAAGATTCTCCCGCAGGATGAGGAGAAGATAATGCCTCAATCTCTCTCGAGTATCCGTAAGGCAATCGCTACGAAGATAGAGACTCTCTCCGGGTTCAAAGAATCGAAGCATACTCCGGACTTCTTTGGAAGAACGGAGAACACTGTAGCCCATAAAGCCTTCTCCATCTCCGTTGCATCTAGTACAGCAATGGAAGAGAGACAGCGTAGAGCGGTAGGAGTGTATCTCTCTACTCCTATGCAGGTAATCTTCTCTCATCGATTAAGACCTCTCGATATTTATCCTACGGATTACGATGCTAGCCTAGATGCAGAAGAGCAGGTAATCAATAAGATATTAGAGGTGTATTCTACGGATAATGAGTTTACTATTCGATACACCTCATCCGAGAGATCGGTTACAGATTCCCAAGAGTATATCCTTATTACTTTATCGTTCAATATATTACACACTATCTAACCTTATCGGTTAAAATAGTAATCATTATCCCCGGAGGCCCTCATGGCATATTCAACAGTCCCAAAAACTAAAAGAGATGGTAAGATCGAATTACTCGATGGTACTACTCCTACCGCAGTAGCCCTCGAAGTAGCGTACGAAGATGGTAACTTTACTTTCGCAGATCCTCAGCAGTTCTCGGAACTCGTAGTTATGGATCGAGGTAACTTCTCTGCTATCCGTAAGCAAGATGAGCAAGCGAAAACAGGCTCCTTCTCTTTCCACTTCAGACAGTTTACAGATGGATCGGAAGCAGGTAGTATCCGAGATTTCATTAACCAGGCTGGTAACTACGCAGGTAATATCTCTACTGGTACTGCTGGTACTCCATACGTAGAACATTATACAATCGATATTAGGTACACTGCAGAGGGTACAGACTTCGGAGATGATGCAGATCACACAGTTACATTATCTAAATGTGTATGCTCTCTTGACTTCTCAGAAGGTGATCCCTCTTCATTCACTCTAAACTTTACTTGTTACGGTGGAGTATCGGTTACAGGTCCTGCATAATCTAGAACAGCATAAGGAGGTACTATGCTATTAGATCTTAAGAAACTCGGGAAGCATGAGGGGAAGATTCCTTCCTCGATTGCTACTTGCTTAGACTTCGTATCCATATGGGGTTCCGATCCTAACCGGGCTCAACTTGGAAGATTATGCGCTGCTGCTATTGCGGTATCCGTAGACCATAAGCGAGTACTTCCAGCCTATCCAATAACGAGCGGAGATCCCATAGCCTTCGGATATAAGGTTCTCGATCGTTTATTGGATGCTGGAGTATCTCCTGCGAAGGTATACGAGATGGGGAGCGAAGTTCTTATAGAGATGATGAGAGTAATCCCTTCTGAGCAAGAGGTAGAAGAGAGAGCAAATTTTACGCAAGAGGGAGAGGAGGGCTAGATCTCCTCGCTCTCCGGATCTCTCTCCGATGGGGGAAGGATCCTCTCTGGTATTATACTCTCCCTGAAGATCTCCGAGTATCGCTCCTAGCAGAGTACAGGCTAGCGAATGAAGATCCGAAAGCATTAAAGGATAGACAAGAGCGGATAAAAAGGGCTAGAATGGAGGAGATAATACGGGGTAAGAGATGAGCACTAAAATCACTACTAAGAGAGCAGGAATAGAGATCGATACAGATCTCCAGCAGTTCTATACAGGCTTCCTAGATACTGTTGCTCCCAATGCTCGTAAGGTGCTCGAGGATACTCTTAAGAAGATCGAAGAAGATGCAGTAAGAGACTGGCCTGTAAGGAAGCCCATTATCCGTAAGACTGCAGAAGGAGAGGTTACCTTCTTTAAGAAAACCTCTAAGGGCTCTTGGAAGATGTTCGAGAGAGGCTTTCGGATTCTCCCCGGTGGAGTATTCGAGGCTTATCTTCGTAATAGGGCTCCTTACTCTTGGACTATAAAGTTCGGAGTAGATTCCGAGAACAATAGAGGGCAAGATATTATCCAGCCTCAAGGGAAGCGGGTAGCCAATGAACTCATGATTAAACCACAGAGAAAGGCTGCTAATAAGGTTGTTAAGGCTCTAGCCGATGACCTCATGCGGAGGATATAATGGCAGAAGAGAAAAGATCGATCAATATCGCTTATAAAGCGGATCTTAAGGATCTGATTAATAAGTTAAAGCAAATGCCAAATGTAACCGAGCAGGAAGCCCGTAAGATGGTATCCGCTCTCGATAGGCAACTTAAGCAAGCGGAGAAAGCCGCTAAGAAGAGTGCGGATGCTAGTGCGAAAGCCGCTAAGAATGCAGCAGCAGCAGCCCGGAGAGGTTCTAAAGAATTCGATGATATGGCAGATGCTGCTCGGAGAGCGGAGGAACGCTTAGAGAGAGTGGGAGAGGCATCCGGAGATATCGATAGAGGATTCTCTTCTATAGGGCTCGCTCTTAGAGGTGTTAATCCTCAACTCGCAGAAGCAGCAGATGGATTAGCGGATGCTTTCGCAGTTACAGAGGGCTTAACTATGTCCTTCGCTGCTCTAAATCCTCTCGTAGTAGCAGGAGGTATCGCTATTGGAGCCTTAACTCTTGGATACGTAGCCCATCAAGCGGAACTCGAGAAAGTAAGAGAGACTACTCTAGCCCTCCGGGATGCACAGAAGGCTCTAATCGAATCTCAGAACCAGCAAGAGAATAACCTCATCGATGCAGCAGGGAAACTACGAGAACAGAGATTGGAGTATCAACTCCTAACGGGTCAGATCTCCGAGTATGAATTTGAGTTACAGAAGGCAGGAGAAGCCGCTAACGAATCCTTCCGGGGTAATATAGAAGCGGTCCAGAGCAGCATCTCGGAGAGTCAACTTCTATTAGCAACTATCCAGAGCCTTAAGGATTCCTATATCGCTGCTGGGAAGTCTAACGTAGTTCTCTCAGAAGGAGAGAAGGATAGATTAAAAACTCTACAGTTACAGACCGCAAGTGTAAAGAAGAATATAGACCTCACTAAAGAAGGACTAGCCCAGGCAGCAGAACTAGGAAAACTGGAGAAGGCTCTCCAGGCTGATATCGCAGAGCAACGAAAGCAAAGAGAAGCGATCGAGGCTATGCAATCGGAAGCGGTAGAGACTGCACAAGAGATGGTAACTCTAGAGAAAGAATTAGCAGATGCTAACGAAGCAGCAACAGCAGCGAAAGAGAAAAGAGTTAAGCCTGCTAAGAAGAACGTAGATCTAGCCAAAGAAGAACTAGATGCTATGGAGGCTCTAATCGAAGCGGAGAATAGATACTTCGATAGACAGATAGATGCCAATAAGAAATTAGAGAACTTCCAGATAGAAGCCTTCATGAGCGAGGAACAGAGAGAGGCTCTAGCCTTCGGAAACAAGATAGAGCAGATAGAGAAACTTGGAGAGATTACAGAGCAGGAAGAACTCGCAGCAGATATTATTAAGCAGATGATGCATAATAAGGATCTCGAGCGTATGGAGGAACTCTCCAAAAAAGAAGAAGAACTCCAAGCGAAGAGAAAAGAAGGCTTAAAAGAGAATCTCGATGGAGCATTGGAACTAGGTAGCACTCTCGCAGAACTCACAGAGATGAGGATTAAAGGTAACGAGATAGATGTACAAGCGATGAAGGATAAGCAGGAAGAGATCGCAGCAATGAGCGATATCGAGAGAGCCGCTTACGAGAAAGAGCAGAAGAATCTAAGAGGGCTATTTAACTTCCGAAAAGGAATGGCATTAGCCGAGATCGCAATGGGTACAGCAGAGGCAGTAGTAGCAGCACAGAAGTTAATCACTCCGTTTAATGCTATCCAATCTGCTCTAGCAATCGCTACCGGAGTAGCCCAGGCTGGTGTAGTGATGTCTCAGCAGATGCCCTCCTTCCATATGGGAGGGATGGCTCCAGATGAAGCGAACGCTAGAGTATTGCGAGGAGAGGCTATTCTAGATAGAGCAACTGTACGCAGGATGGGAGGAGAGCAGGGAGTACGGAATCTCCAGCAGGGAGGCTCTCCAGGAGTACAGACCGTAGTAATCCAACCCTTTAAGCACTTCGGAAGGTTCGCTAAGGATTTGGGAATTCAACAGACTAGAACAGTAGGAATACAAGGATATTAAGATGGCTACCAATATTACTCCAGACTATTTAAGAGGATTCCTCATTCCTACGATCTCTATATCGAAGGATAATCTATGGGCTGCTCAATCTCAGTACACCCAAGCGAACTCGAGAGCAGGAGTACCGGAAGCGCAGAGCGATGGAGTTAATCTTACACTCTCTTCTATCGGTTCTCAAGGTGAGGAGATCACAGTAGAGACTATCCAAGGAGGGCTCCCCGGAGAAGCCCGCTTTAAGTGGAAGGGAGAAGATAGTACAGAACTCGGTAAGGATGCAGCCCATATCCTAACAGAGTCTGGATATTGGAAGTACTCCTCGAGTACTGCAGTAGGATCTTACTTCTATAGCGATTGCGTAAGCGATTTAAATGGATCTATCTGGGTAATCTCGGAGATTCTAGATTCCTCCAATCGATATACCATCTCTCTGCGTAGACAGAAGCAGAGCGGAACGATAGATCTAGTAGAAACTTTCGAGAGCGTTATTCTAGTAGGAACTCCTTCGAGCCTAGGACTTCCTACGATTACTCGATTACAGGATGGGAGCCTATTGGTAGCCTACTTTCAGTACACAGATGAGAACGCAGTTAATATCAAGGTCCATAGATCTCTAGATGATGGAGATACATGGAAGCAGATCTCTCCAAGAGGGCTTATAGATTCTATCTCTTCTGGTTCCAATGAACCTAAGAAGATGAAACTAGTAACGGTAGATAATACCGTAGTTCTCTTTGTAGAACTTGAAACTAGCAATACTAATAGATTAGCCCAATATGTATCCAGAGATGGAGGTACTACATTCTCTACAGTAGATTCTATCTCGAGCATATCAGATGGATACTTTCACCAGCCTAGCCCGGTAGCCCTTCCAGATGGTACTATAGGAGTAGCGTATATCTCAGATACTGCAGAGTTAAACTTTACTAAGGTTCCGAATCCAGGAATCCGATTATCTGCTTCTTACTGGACAGATGCTAACGAGAACACGATATCCATAACTGCTACTACATTCTCTAGTATTACCTCCAATGTAATGAGCGGAGGGAATGTTACAGCCTTCTATCAAGATGGATTAATATGGGTAATCGCTCAAGAGTACGGAGATGGAAGGCTAATCGGATTCTATTCTGAGGATATGGGTAACTCTTGGAGATATGCGAGCGGAGGAACTACTACAGCATCTAACGGATATATCTTAGACTACGGAAGCAACTCCGATAGATTGCTTAATCTATCTTCCTGTGTTCACGAGGGGAGAGCGAAAGTAATAGGTCATAATACGAACAGTGTATGGAGTCTAGCCCTCGGAGGTTACTCTTCTTTCTCATATCCTGCGAGATCAGATAATCCTCCCTTCTATCAGTACCTTGTATGGGAGAGCACTTATATCCCGGTTATGCTCCCTGCTACTTCTAGCCAATACAATACTACAGGAGCGGGAACGCAGGCTCTCGATGATGAAGGATTAAATATTACTACCTCTGGGAATGTACGTAACTATAGATATTCTCATTCCGGAGGCTATTTCGATGAAGGGCAAGTTATCCGATTGAGGCTCCAAGTAGATCAAGGGACTAGCGTTCTATCCGATTATATCGCTATTAAGATCTTCCAAGATGATACAACCAATAGCACAGAACTCCAATTAAGATTCTCTACTACTACCATCCAAGTAAGAGATTCTGCAGGGATTAAGGCTACGATTACTCATGATATGACAGCCTCAACAGAGATAGTAATAGGGCTCTTCGATACAGATGCTGAGATCTACTATCGAACCGCAGATGGAGCCCAGGCTAAGAAATGGAATCTCCAATCGATTACAGGGATAACGAAGGGAGCCAGCGGAGCGGGTAACTTCATTGAATGGGGTCACTTTTCTTTCTCCGGGGTCCTTACTTTCGAATCTCATTGGCAGGAAGTCTCGATTACATCTGGAGAGCAGGCTGGGCTCGGTAAGTTTACTCTACGAGGAGCGAAGTATCCTCCACTTGGAGAGTATCAGTATATAGATCAAGGGCTCGCAATAACTGCGAAGGATTCTCCAGCGAGGGGAGAAGATGAGTATAAGATTACTCCTCGATATGATTACGCTATCGAGAACATCTTCCACAAGATATCTCTATCTCCTCGAGTTACTTGGAGAAGTACCGGAGATGGAACCCAAGCGAGAATCCCTCTCTTTATCGATCCAGTAGTACAGGCTACAGAGAAGAATCTAGGGCTCTCAGATGTTCTAGGAGTGCATCTTGCTAACGTTAACTTCCGTAAGTTCTCTCTCCAGTCCTGGAATGGATCTGCATGGACTGTATTAGCAGATGTAGATATTAGCGAAGGATTTAACGGAACCTATATAAAGAAGGGGAATACTCTTATCTCTAACGATACTGGTAAGAAGTTCCTATTACGATATGGAGAGGCTATTGGATGGAGAGCAGAACTAACGAGCGGAGAAACTACTAAGATCGTTAAGATCCGTATGAATAGCGAGGGGATCTGGACTAATCATAGCGGAGTAAAGCAAACGGTTCTCCAATACGATACGAGCCTTACAGATCCAAGCACTATTCCAGCCTCTGGAACCTTTAAGTTAATCCCGGATAGCATTACATTTATTAAGAGCAGATTAGATGGAGTAAACCTAGGCCAATACGCTCTAGCAATAGAGATACCTGTACAAGATACTCTCGAGGGCTACTTCCAGATAGGATCTCTTCTTATGGGCTCCGTAGCCTTCCCCGCTCCGCAGTACCAGAGAGGGAGATCGATTACATACTCTCCAAATATCCAAGAGCAAGAGACTCTCGATGGAATGTTCTTTTCTCGTAAGATGAGCGCAGGAAGAAGGACTGCTAGCATAGCCTGGACAGAACCTATAGATACTACTCGGTTAAACGAACTCGATCCGGACTACTGGCAAATATCACAGAGCGCAGGAGCCCAGCCCATAGCGAACTACGGAGATCCATATCTTATGCAGGGAATCTTCCGCTATCTGAGTAATCGAGAGCCTCTTGTATATCTCCCCTCTATAGATGTAACTGCATTCCGTACCGGGTTAGATGGAGAGAACGAGGCAATCCTAAACCGCAGAGAGCAGCATCTTCTAGCGAGAACTACTGGAGAAGTTACAGTAGAGAGCGTTATAGGTGAAGAGATGGTTAACGAGATGTTCCGAGTAGCAACTGTAAACCTCGAGGAGATAGAGTAATGGATACCATAAAGCGGAGCGATATAGAGCAGGGAGATATCTGCTTCCTTATGGATATAGAATATTTCGGAGCGATATACCGATTCTCTACAGTATCTATCGATATAGAGGATACTGCAGAGAATACAGTTATCCCATATCGAGGAGCCCTAGAAGATCCTCCTGTTAATCTGCAGAGCGATCTCCTCGGAGTAGATCTCGAGGCTAATACTATCTCTATCCAATTAACTTTCGAGGAGGTAGACTGGGTATCGGAGTTCCTTAAGGGGAGAACTATTAACGATGCTATCTGTACTCTCTCGATGGTGATAGTAATCGAGGGGAAAACTAAATTCACTCAGCAGGATAGAATCGGAATCTTTAAGGGTAGAGCACTAGATGCCATCTTCGGAGCCCCGGATAATCCTAAGGGTACAGTAGCATTCACTATAGAGAACTCTGTTAACGTGAGAGAAGCGAAGTTACTGGGAGAAGAGCACGTTATTATCGAGGATAACTACGCTATCGGTATCATCGAAAAGAGTAAGGGGAAGATCGTTCCCTTCGTATTCGGAGAACTCGGAACCAGCGTAAGAGAGCAGGCTGGGAGCATCTCCTTAAATGAAGAGTTACGCTGTACTCCATGCTATCAAGCGGGAGGAACGGTTACTCTAAAAACTCAATACTTCCAAGTGGCATACCATCAAGTAATGAACCCAGGAACCTCTCTAGTAAAGATCTTCGATGGGCAGGGAGGCTCCTTTACCAATCCCGTTGAGATTGCAGTAGATTCTAAGGGATTCCTTCATGCTTACGTACCCTTCTACCTACAAGGAATAGCAAGCCCAGAAGGAACCAATACACAATACGATAACTTCCAAGTATCGAGCCCGCAGATAGCCTTCGAATATTATGCATCTTGGGGAGGCTCTAGAGGTGGTATTCCTAGTATAATGGGGGATGGACCTTTACAAGGTGCTGTAGATCTCTCTCTCTACGTACTAGAAAAAACGGATTTACTATTCGATTATTCCTCCTGGAATGGGCTTGCTCCCGTACTAGATCGGTACAAGTTCGGAGGCTATGTAAACGATCTAGATGTACCTGCTCTCGATTGGATACAGCAGAATATATGGAGCATGCTTCCTATTATGGTAGTAATGGGAGGGAACGGAATTAAGGTAGCACTCAATCTCTATACATACTCCCAAGAGATAATCCCCTCTCATCATCTAATAGAGAGCGGAGAAGTAGAAATAATCTCTCCGTTAACTCCTCTGGAAGGTGAGATTATCAATAAGATTACTATTCGATTTTCTTACGCAGGTATGACAGGAGCGTATAGATCTCAAGTTACTATCGATCCCCTATTGGTAGAAGATGAACCTCTTAAGTATCGAGATCCCATCGCTTATATTAGTTATACCCGGTACGGAAGCCGAGAGAAGGTACTAGAGGCTCCCTTCGTATATGATCTACAGACTGCTATCCGGATTGCTAGAGATAAGATTAGAGCCCATGCTCTAGGAAACTACGCTATCGAGATCTCTGCTGCTCCGAAGTATGGATATCTAGATCTCGGAGATATTGTATCTATTACTTCTGAGAGGGTCGGATTAACGGATCATAAATGTCAGATCGTTAGCAAGTCATGGAGCGATAATCGGTGGAGATACGTTCTGCATATCGAGGATAATCCTATGGTATCGATACGTAAATAATCTTTCCCTCCTTTCATAGCATATCGGAGTATAGTACGCTTATGATAGTATTCATAGATAGACAGCACGCAGGCAAGCCAAATAAACCAAACGATCGAGGAGCGGAGGTAACTCCTACTCCAGAGTTCTCTAATGGTATGGAAGCATTATATACTGGTTATCTCTCTCTCATGATAGAGGAGAAGTTACTAGATAACGGAGTAAAGGTTCTCCCTATATCGGATGGATTCTATCCAGATAGGCATAAGCGAGTTAACGAATACTCCGAGCGCTTTAAGAATGAGAAGCAGGTATATCTCGCTTTACATTTAAATAGCGGAGGAGGAGATTACGCTTCTTTCTTCCATATGGGATCCCAGCAGGGAAGCGATCTAGCAACGTGTATAACAGATAAGTTAAGTTACGCTAGCCTTCCAGGCCTGGTAAGATGTCTACCGAAGAAGTGTACTTCTAGTGATTGGACAAAAAACGCTTGGTACACGATTAGAGGAGTAAGAGATCCGATCGCTATCTGCTGCGAACCTCTCTTTATGGATACCCATCGAGATCTATTAAATCTAGAATCTCTGCGAGTTATTGCTAATGCGATAGCAGCAGGGATTATTTATTGGAGTCTGTAATGGAAGAGCCCTTAATCAATATCCTGCTTAACGGAGGTGCTAATATAGCCTTCGCTGCTTTTCTCTATATGCAGAATCAACAGTTACAGAAGAGAGCAGATGAGCGAGAGCAGAAGCAAGATCAAAGAGAGCAGGATATTCGAGATCGATACGATAAGGTTATATCCGATATGCAGAATCGAGAGGATGCTATCCGTAAGGAACTAGTACAAGAGATTAACGATCTAGATAAGAAGGTAACTACGCTGGAGACTAAGATACAGCATATCTTTAAGATAGTAGATGAAATTAAAGCGCAGTTCTTAAGGGGAGTATAATCTTCTCTATCTCATGAACAGTAAACAGATCGAAGGGAGCCCTCTTAAAGATGGTGAGATCTTCCGGGCCTGTATTCTCTACAGTGAACTCGCTCATAAAGGGAACCAATCCATCTATAGCGGTATAGAGTCTACGAGTATCTATTATCGCTATCCATAATCTACCAGAGTACAAGAATCCCTCCATAGT
>JAAHTH010001509.1_pt1 | contig 19957 bp, 32 predicted proteins | sample 6116091 | NCBI WGS metagenome assembly JAAHTH01 (sample SAMN13939990, study PRJNA603662) | sponge metagenome | isolation source: marine sponge | host: Mycale hentscheli | place: New Zealand | collected 2006 | reverse complement strand
GCTTTTCGTGACCTCTCCTCTTTCCATTGATCCGTTGTTCATCTTGTTCTCCGTGGTTGGTAGGGGCTTTCCTGCCCTCACTAAGACATAGTATCTCGGATATTTTCAGAGTTAAATTGTCGCCTAAATAAATTCATAAAAAAATAAAACTCCAAGGGTTCCGCCTACTTACAGGTGGTTTATTTTTCGGTATAATCTAGCTCAACGGAGTCTATAGTGAGCTTGATCACCTACCGAACCTGCCAGCTAGGCGAGCTTTCCCCAGGGGATCAGTGCCGCCACTACATGGGCGGTCCGATCCTCACGGTCATGGCAGGCGGATCTACTCTCGTTCTGATCCTAGACTCCTCAGTCCAGAGAACGCGGAAGATGGCGGCTAGCGCCACCGTCTACGTCGCTCGTGACTCAGGTACGGATCTGACGGCGGAGTAGCTGACGGGCGTCATACGCGGCGACAATCGCAGCCGGGAGCCCAGCCGGTAGCTCTCCGTACGGGATTGTCTCCCAACTAGCCGCGCGACTGTCGGCGGGGCCATCGGAGCACGCCCCCAAGATCACGCAATCGAGGGGCGCGTACTGATAGCCGTAGAACGCGTAGCAGTAACAATCAGCTTGGGCGGCGGTGGAGCCCAGCGACGCCCAAATCAAGGCGACAATTCCGATCGACACGCAACGTAACTTGACAAAGCGCTTACAGCCGCCAATCATCGCCTTGCTGGGCTACGTGGTTGGTGCTCGGCGCGACGCCCGCTTATCTCCGGTGGGCGTCGCTTAGTTTTGGGAGCGCCCTTCACTGCGCGTCCACCAATCGCTCGATTTTGAACTTGAGCGGGGCGCGGATATTCAGCGTGACGCGCCCAGTCCTAGTTTCGACGCAACGGAACACGAGGGTTTCGCCGTCAGGAGTCTCCACCTCTAGCTCCTGGCCTCGTTTCATCGATAGCGTGAGCGATCCCACGCGATCCCGATCAGTTTCTTGCGGCATGGATTACAGCCTCGCGGGCTGCGCGACCGAAGTTTCGGAACAAACCAGCGACGATAGTGGTCAGTACGATCGCCCGCTCTCGGCGCGATGCCTCGATCCCCTGTAGCTCTGACGTCAGGTCGGTCACCTCTACGCCTGCCTGATATAGCTCGTAGAGCTTTTCGGCGCTGTCGCGCTTGGCACGGAGGGTGTCGATCAAGAGTTCTGCGACCTCTTCGAGCGCTTCCTCGCCATTGTCGCGCACGTATGTAGAGAGGATTGTCGCCACCGTACGGACCACACGGTCCTCGGAATTCTCGACCAGCCCGTCAATAGCGTCTGCAATAATATCAGGCACAGCGTCAGCCACTAGGGCGACAGCTATGTCTACGATAGCCTCATTCATGGCTGGCCTCCTCTGCGCAGAATTGCTCGGCTGCGCTCGAATAGTTCACGGTTTCCGGTGGACCGGGGTCAGCCTGGGGCTGGGTGGGCTGATCGGACGGGTAGGGGAGTCCTGCGAGGAACAGAGCGCGGAACGCTTGCGGCTGCGCTGTCGTCTCGATCACGAGCGCAGGATACAGGTAGTCCTCGCAGGACTCGGAGTCCCCTGACGCTCGGGCTGAAGCTGCTGCGGTGCGAAGAGCCTCGGCTGCGGCTTCCTGACGCTGCAAGGCAGATAGAGTCTCTGCAATGTACGTGTCAGTCCTGCGGACCACGTTCTTTGGGAGCCCCGAACACGCGCTAAGTAAGGCGACAATCGATAGTGTCGTAATCAGTCTACGCATAGGCCACTTCTCCGACCCACACGCCGAACCAATCGTCAGGCAGGTCTGCTTCGTAAATCGTCCGGCGACCGTTGTCAGGGTCGCCTAGTAGCGAGATCAGTTCGCGAATGAGCGCTGTCGAATCCGCAGCGTCGGTCTTGTCTGAGTCATTGTCGTCAATCATCACTGCCCTCAATCGCTTCTGATACCGCGCTAGCTACCTCTGCCATCTTATCAGGATCTGACGCAATGTCATCCTCGGGGGCCTGCCCCGGCTCGAATGGGCGTTGGACCGCTCCGCCGACTGCTCGGCTCGATACTATTCGCGAGTGGTCGCCAAACGGCATCCGTAGCCCGCGTGGCATCGCATAGAGTCGGTACTGATTACAGCTATCGACCAAGCGCTCGGCGCAAGGGTAGAGCGCCGCAGCGTCGAAATCGGGGCCAAGCAACTCGTCCTTGATTCGCTGGAGCGTACGCCAGTGGTTGTAGTCGATCGGCAAGCGGTCGAAGCGCTTGATCGACAATTCGGCCATGACTGGGTTGGCCGGGTCGTCGTGCATGTGACTCAGATGCAAGAAGACCTCAAACACCTTGTTGTGCCAGACGAGCTTGGGGCGGGTCGCTTCCGGCAGGTCGGGGAACGCGGAGGCTCCTTCTGCAACCTTCCATTCGCCCCAATCGTTCCACTCAGCGCCGCCAAGGGAAATTGTCGCCTGCTTTAGCGCTAGCCCAAGACCGATCGAAACTGCTTCGACGGCCTGGAACTCAGTAGCGTCGTCAATCTCTTCCATCGCTTGCGCTGCGAGGGACAGCCCTTGCAGGGCTGCGCGTAGTTCGTCTTGCTTGTCGATAGCCTCTTGGTATTTACGGCGGCTAACGCTCGTTGACTTCTTCTTTGGGGATTTTACTGCTTTCACTTCGATTCCTTCGTGGTGGTGGTGGTGGTGAGGATGAGTCGCGCCATCTTGAACAACGCAGCCTGTATGTCCAGTGTTCCGTGCGTCACCTCTTCAGTGAGGGTGGCGACCCAAGAGGGCACTAGGTCTATGACCTCTGGCGGCGAATGGTCACACGATCCGGTGATTCTGTTTGCCCACTCTGCGAGCCGGTAGGCCAACTCGGGGTCAGTGGTCGATTGCGCATAAGCGCGGAGAGCTTCGACAGCGGCAGGGTCGCGCTCGGGGACAAGAACAAACGCCTCGCCGTCGAGCAGCGAACCACGCCTGTAATGTTTGACAACAAACTTTCCGTCGGTCCAGCCAGTGTCGCTCATACGTCGTCGCCCCACGCATCCCAATTGTCGCGCGTATTTCTGGCGAACAGTTCGAGGTATGGCCCGTGTGAGCGCTCCTCGATCAGTTCGTACATTTCGTTTGGTTTGGCACTATGCCGTTTGTCACGCTTCAAGATGCCTTTACCTAGCAGGGTTGTCAGCGAACGGCTCTCCTTGCGCACTGCGTATCCGCTCCCGCGCACTCCAAACAAACACAACTCGTGCTGGCCTCGAAAGTACTGCCCAAGGCCGGAGCGGTGCTTCGCCCACACAATGTTTGTTTTGTACGTGAATCCTAGTTCACGCATCACCAGCATCCCGTCAGCTAAAAAATTGTTTGTCACCCACAAGTACATGTGTGCGTCGGGTGCGATGGTGCGAGCGTCAAGCTGTGCCTGCATTAGAGCGACAATTTGGGGAGTCTTCAAAACGCTGTAGTGCCTGTCGGCCCCCCGCTTTATCTTGCCACCCCCACGCTCGCACCACGGGGGATCAGCTAAGACGGTGCGGTACTGACTCACGCCAAGCCACTGAGGGCTGCGAGGGCTGCGAGGAGTATGAACGGTAGCGCGAGCACCAATCCAGCGCAGATGGAAGCAAGCGTCCACTGAATGATGAAGCCGACGAGCGACGAGAACGGAATATCGATTTTGGTAAGGGTTACGTCGTGCATTGTTGTTTCTCCTTGGTTTGCGCCAAATGGCGCGGGTGTGTTTAGCATCCGATTGAGTCCAGCAGCCATCCCCAGAGGAGGATGAAGCAGACGAGCGTGACGAGGAATCCTTCTTGTCTCCAGTTCATTGAAAGCCTGGTTTGTTATTGTGTGCTTTGCTGTGCTCTTCAAAATGGGTCAAGCCGTCCCAAGCGCCATCCTCATACCCGCGCTTGTATCCGAGCGCATACGAGTCTGCTGGTGTGCGCTCTGCTGTATCAGCAAGCAACGCTGCTGCTGGCACCTTGCTTGGACGCCCCATTGTCTCAGACTCGAACTCAAGCGGTTCTGAGAGGGCAACGTCAGGCACAGCACACAACTCTGGCAACGCTGCAATCAACTCAGCAATCTCTTTGCTGTGTGCTCTCGCCTGCACTGCCCCTTTGCTGTCTACTACTGCCCACTTGTGATTCCACGCCCCAGCATCAGGACTCACTGTCCAGTGCCCAGGCGCCGCCCTGCTGGCGATACGTGCTCTTTCAAACTTGTCGTTCATCTCTCCTCGCTGGTTAGTCTGGTCAGCACGTCTATGGCCTACGCCCCTCAAAGGTCCCTAGCTACGCGCCTGACGGTAGATTGTCGCCTAAACTCGGTAAAAAATTGGCGCGAAGTTCATACCCCGGTTCACTCAACTTCGGGTTTGGTTTCCCGTGTTTGTTTGTTTGCATGTTTGTTCGCTTGATTGGCGCTCGGCAGTTGGGGCCAGCTTGGGGTGAAGCGTTGGGAGCTTGGTAGCTTGGTAGCTTGGTAGCGTTTCCTAGCGTTGGTAGCGTTAGATTGTCGCCTAACTTCGGTTAAAACTAGACCGACACTGGAGAGGACCAACTCATATTCGAGCCGCCTCGGTCGGTACATTCGCCCTCCCCCCCATTTCCCCCGCTTCGGTCGTTTCGGTCGTATGCTCGGCCCCCCTTCGGCGGTGCTCCCTCGCTCCTCGTGCTTGGGTAGCGTTGGGCCTGCTTGGGTTGCTTATGGCCTCGCTCCTATTGTCGCCTATGTAGACGCGTCCGATTGTCGCCTAGCTAAGAGAGCAAGCTACCCATGATGCTCGTGACGGCCCCCGGTTGGCCCCTAGCTTCCCCTGCTTGATCTGCTGGATATGGATTGTCGTTTAGGGGTGCTCGATTGTCGCCTATGTGTGGCTCGCGTGGTGGCTCCGTTTGGCGCTCGGGTGAGCGCAACCGCATCCGGTTTCCTCCCCGCTTCCTCCCGTCACCACGCTCCTAGCCGCTTCGGTTGAAACTAAGGCGACAATCCGCAACGCCTAGCCCTGCTAGCCCTACGCTCTCCCCCTCCCTACGCTTCTTGCTCTCCTCCGCTCCTCTAGCTTCCTCTGTAGGGGTGCTGGATAGAGACGACAATCGAGGGTGTGCTCCCTCTCCTATATACTCCCCTCAACCCTCCTCTCTACTAGGTAGGGTTCTTTGTTAGTTTGGGCGGGCTTAGGGGCGACAATCTAGCACGGTTGATTTGTGCCAAATTGCCGCCCTCTCAATCAGCCGTCTACAGCGTCCGTCGTCTCTTCTTCTGCATCTTCTTCTGCATCCTCTTCTGCTGGGGCATCTTCCTCTGCATCTTCCTCTGCATCTTCCTCTGCTGGGGCGTCAGCATCTACGTCTACAGCGTCGTCAGCGTCAGCGTCAGCGCTGCCCTCTGCGTCAGCGTCAGCAACCGCGTCAGGAGTTGGGTCGCCTTCGACGTCGGGGATTGCATCCTCTTCGACGTCTCCGCTTCCATCAGCGTCAGTGATCGCGTCTGTCGAAGCTACCTCAGTGTCGCAGCCTCCTGATCCTTCACAGTCGGCGCTGTCATCAGTAGCGCTCTCACTTGAGCAAGCGACGCAAAGAGCAAGAATAACGAAAAGGTGTGGAAGTTCAAACTTCATGAGTTTCCTCTGTTTGGGTCTGGAATGCTGGCGTGGTGCCATGCGTGTGTCCCTCCTACATACACAATTGATCGACTCCTACAAGCTCAGTTTGCTGGCTTGATTGTCGTCTCTACTTCCGCCCTCGTCTCTATCCAAACATGTGCTCCGCAACTCAGCGGTTTGTTTGGTCGGTACACTACGCGCGCTACCTCGTTACCTTTGTCATCCTTTATGACAGCTTCGTGCGCATACGTGTTTGAGTTGTACGTCTTTACCGTGAGCACTGGGTCTACCTTGCCGTGCTTCCTGTTTGCTTTGATCGCGTGTTGGTTGACGTGGATGATTGTTTTGCGGGCCATCAGAATGGAATGTCAGCGAGCACGACCGACGCCGATCCGCCTACATGGTGTAGTGTGCCACCTTCCCGCGCTACGGCAGACACGCCAGCGGGCGCGGCTCCCGTCTTGAGATAGTACACGCCGATCGTCCCTGAAAACCGGAACACGTCGCCGGGGTTTATCTCTGCGAATGTGGTGGGGGTGGGGGTGGTCGGGTCCATCATACCACCTCCAGCGCGGCGATCTCTCCACCGATGACCACGACGCCACCCGCGTCGAGTATGCGACTGGTCAGATTGACCGCGCGCCGGATGACTTCAGCGCGCGAGCGTGCGCCTGTTCTTCGCTTAATTTCGTCGAATTGTGCGACCTCTTCCGGCGTCAACTCTACATGTAAACGTGCTTTACTCATCATTGTCACCGCCGCCGTTGCCGTAGCCGTAGCCGTAGCCGGAGCCGCCGCCGTAGCCGTAGCCTCTGCCGTAGCCGTTGCCGCTGCCGCTGCCGTAGCCGTCGCCGTCGCCGTAGCCGCTGCCGTAGCCGCTGCCGCTGCCGTCGCCGTCGCCATTGCCGTAGCCGTAGCCGTCGCCATTGCCGTTGCCTCTGCCGTTGCCGTTGCCAGTGTAGACCGGCTCTAAGGTCGTCGTGATCACGCCAACCACTCGGGGCATCCCATTACGTTTTCGACCGCCTCGGAGGTCATCGCGACCACTTCCACCGCGTCGAATGACTCGACGCGGGCAACAGTCGGCGCAACCTTCGATTTAGCGTGGCACAGACCTCGCGCCGCGATGCCGTGAACCGATGCCGCGCCTTCCCAATACCAGACCTTTCGAGCGTCGGTCAGCACGATCCAACCGCTTGCCGTGTCAATCTCGGCCAGAGTCCCGACGTGGACCCCTGCTCCGTTGTCGCGCACTAGCACGACTTTAGACAAGAGCGGGTGAGACGTTGGCGCGCTTGGCGTGCCGAATAGCCCTTGTATTTCTCGGATTTGCCCGAGTGTCAGATCTTCAATATTCATGCGTTTCCTGTGTTTTCCCCTTCGATTGGGGTTTATGTTAGCGACCCTAGCACAGCCGACGAACGTCGCGCAAGTGGTTAACCCTTACGCCGCGTCAACTCTAGCCGCTGCCGTCGCCACGGCCTCTGCTAATGTGTGTGCGGGTTAGTTCGTTGTTTACCATTGTCGCCTAAGCTCAGAACGGAATGCCATCCACGAAGAACGTGCGCGGGAGTTTGTCACGCTTCCACGCTTCCAAGTCCCCCTGCGACAAGAGTACCCAGCGCCCGAACGGGGGTTCGTTTGCTGCAATCGCCACGTCTATGCGCTGCGGTGTTTTGTATGTGAGCACATACGGCTTGTAGCGTAGTCGTGTGTTCTGTGGGCATGTGCCGACTACGGTCACAAGGTCTACCGTCTGCCTCCCCTGTTCTGTGTGCTCGGTGACAACGGCTTGCAGCCTGTCGTCAGCTACTGCCCACTTCTCTGTCGCCACGCTCTGCGGATACTCGTCCGCATAGGTACGTGACTCTACGGCCTTCAGGTCTGTCCACCACATTAGCGATGTTTGCTCGCCTGTCAGACACTCTAGTGCCCACGCCGCTAGCGCTGTCGCTGTTTCAATCCCTGTCCTTTGATTTGGTTTAGCCATACTACCTTCGGTCAAACGCGATGATCATAATCAAACAAATCGCTGCGATTATCGCAGTCAGGATCAACGCTACTTGTGTGTGCTCGTTAACCTTCATTGCGATCAACACTAGGCACAGTGCCAGCGCTTGAGTTGTTTGCTTTGCTTCGATTGTCGCTAGGTCCGTGGGGATTGGCTTCATGGGCCACCGGGGAGGAAGTCAGCACGGCTGGGAGTTCGATCGCATCGTCTTCAATGGGCGACAATTCCGCGCGCTCCCGTGCGAGCGTTTTTGACAGTGCTTCGATCTCTGCGTCTGTCAGCGGTGTGTCATCGATGGCGATCGACAGTCCAGAATCTACCCCGATCGCTGCGGTCCCGCTAGCCCCGATTTGGACTTGACTGGCCTCTGCGGTCTGCTCGCTGATAATGTCGCGCTTGCTACTGATCCGTTTGTCCAGTTGCACAAACGCTCCGACAGCGCCCTCTAGCCACTTCGGAAGCGCGGGCGGAATGCCCGCTGCGGCGTTTCCTGTGATCCTGTTTAGCACCATGCTTCTGACGGATTCCAACTCAGCGATCTCAGCGATCTCAGCTTTCACGGCTTCGGTCTGGGCGTGCTCCATGACGCGGGCCTTGACCTCTTTCCAGTGTGTCGCGCGGCGGGCTCTCCACTTGCCTTTAGCGGAAGAATCTTGGAACGCCGCCCACGAGATAACGTCTCGAATATATGGGGCGGCTGCGTCCTCGTCGATTTGCTCTTCTTCCCAGATCAAACGAACTGAGGCACCGGGCCTCTGTATGTAACGCAACATTCCTCGAAATGTGGCGCGGTTCATTAGCTCACGGGCGCTTGCTCCGATTCGGTCTTGTTTGGCTTTCTTCTTCCGCTTACGGCGTCGGGCCGGTGGTGGTGCCTTGGCTTCCGGCTTTGGGTCTGTGTCACTCATGGTCTGATTGTGTGCGCGTAGAGTGCCATACATGCAGCGTCCGCGATCCCGTCCATGGGTACGCGGCGTCGCCCTGGCGTTAGGTCGATTGTGGGAAATTGTCGCTGACATTTCAACACACTTCGCGCCTTTGTATCGGCTCCCTCGACCCCACTCAAAATTGTCGTCTGCCATTTGCGCGGGCGAACAATCTCATAGGGGATTCCTAGCGACACCAGCGCCATTTCCATTGCGCCGTATCCGCGTCCCGCCGTGAACGCGGTACTCCGCCCCTCGCCGGGGAAGACTTGAGCGTGTTCCAAACATGCGAAAATGTCACCGTTTGAATTGTCGCGTAACTCGCGCAACAACGTACACACGCGGCGCATGTCCAGCACATTCTTCGTGCCTCGTTTGCCTTTGCGCATCACTCCCACGTCGATCACGGGCATGGGCTCAACTAGGTGAGGCTTTAGGCTTGGGTTGATCGCGACGATTGCGCCCTTCGCACCGTTGTCTATTCCGATTCGCATATCTCCTCTATCATGCTGTGCCCTTGTTTGTTGCGGGTGACTTTGATTGTGCGGGGTAACGTAGACGACAATCGAGGATCATGGTCGATCACCACCACGTCAGAGATCCCGGCGTCGTGTAACGCCTGAACCACTGCCGCCTTGCCGTGTTCGTCAAGACCAGAGAAGACCTCCTCATCTAGTACGAGCAGCGACACGGCCAGCCCTCCCCCGCTGCACGCCTCCGACACGCCTAGATCCACGGCTAGGTTGACGCGCTTACGCTCGCCCCCGCTGAACGATAGCAAATCACGGGGCTCGCCTGCTGCGTACACGATTGTCTTGATCTCGTCTTTGGTTTTACCTTTGACCTCTCGTGTTGTTTGGAATTCAACTTCGATAGGTCGATCCGATAAAGCTGCGAGCCATCGGTTTGCGCTTGTCTCGATCGCTTTGATTGTCGCCTCTGCTAAATGTGCGCGGGCTCCCTTCGGCCCTAGTGCCTGCTCCCATGCCCTCGCTGCGTTGAGTGCCCACGCGGTCAACTCTGATTGGGTGCTCGCGAGTCGGCGTTCGCGATTCAAGCGATCAATTTGGATGCGTTCCGCCTTGACTCGCGACGTGTGGGGGTTGGTCTGCCCTTGGACGTCCGCCAGCCTTGTTTGCGCGTGCTGTAGCTCGCGAAGCGCTGCGGGCGCGTGTGCTGCGGTAGGCTTGAGTCGTGCCAGCTTCGTGCGCCACGCTGCCCTCTCAGCCTCTAGCCATTCCTGCGCGCCTTGTTTGGATTGCCTGCAATCGTCGCGGTACCGCCCTGCGGCGCGTAGTTCCTCCTGCGCTTGATCGGCGCTAGCTTGCTTCTGGGTCAGCCCTGTTAGGGCCTCCATTCCTACCGGCTGCGAGCAAGTAGGGCACGGCTCGCCTAATGCTAGGCTAGCGGCTGTCTCAGTCTCCGCGAGTCGAACTGTATGCTCGGCAAACGCGCGATTGAACTCCTCCTCTGCTGCCTGGATCGCAGCGTCGTAGGGCCTCCACTCGATCGCGGGCTCGGCTGCTATCAGCTTCGTGTGGGCTTCCGAATTGTCGCCCGCTTTTGAGTCTTGGCGGGTGGCTGTTGTGTGCGCCGTCTCCAGTGATTTGATCTCGGCCACTAGGCGCACGCACTTCTCTTTGTGCTGCCGGTCCCACGTATCTGACGCCTCTTGTGCTTTGGCTGCGTCGAACCGGGACAAGGCGTGGTCAAGCTGCTCGATGGTGTCCGAGAGTCTACGTGCTTCGGCCTCGCGCTCTTGGCGGACAGATTTAGCTCTCGCGTGGTGCGCTTCCAGCGCCTCGGCTCCACTGATCACGTCTAGGATTTCCCGCTTGCGGGCGTCGGTAGCTTCGGAGAACGACCACGGATCGCCCTGGCCCCTGACCACGGTCCGACACCAAACGTCGTAGTCCGCTCCGATCAATGCGTCGATTGTGTGCTGCCCTGCGTCGTCTATTTCTGCCCCGTTCACGCTGATCGCTAAAATGTCAGATCCAGACCGCCCACGGGCGCGCTTGACCTCGTAGGTTGCCCCTGTGTCGCTCGTGAGCCTCACCATGGCCTCCGCCTTGGTTTGACCCTTGCCGACGATGGCGCGGCCCTTGAGCGCTCGCGTAGCGCTCCCCATGCGCTCTGGGGGTGCCTTTCCGAATAGGCACCACGTCAGCGCCTTACTCGCGATCGTGCTCTTCCCTGCCCCATACGTTATTCTGCCGTGCCCATGTGTGTAGATCCTCCGGTGTTGTGCCTTCGTCTGGTCCAAACACCCGATCAATATATTGTCGCGCGGCGTCTAGTGGCCCAGCGTCTAAGTCGATGACTTTTCGATGGCTCGCTTTCGATTGAGCGACAATCGAAGCGCCTGCCAGCCCTGCCTTCTTGATTGAGCGGGCGCGGGCTTTCACTTCGTCGCGGGTTGCTGTCGTCACGATCCTGATCTTGTCGCCGTCCCGGCTCCCTTCGGGGCGCTTCGGGGCTTCGGACGCGGAAGGGTCCCACTGGACGGTCCAGTGGCGAGGGGCGGACGTCTCGAATGCAATTCGAGTCGGGATCGCGGGTGCTTTGGGATCGAATCGGTCCCAGCGTAACCAGCCCTTTTCTTGCCCCTCCTCCGCATACGATGTCTGCCACGGAGAACCGCAATAGATTACGGGTCCGATGACTTGCGGCATGTGGTAGTGCCCTGAGATCACTAGCTCCGCTCCGATGTTTTTAGGCGACAATCCATCGCGATTTCGGACCATGTTGTTGAGGTAGCTCCCCTTCCAGCCCTGGTGAGTCCACCAATACGCATGGTCGGAACCGTTGGCCGCACTCACGTATTCCCAGAAATCAGCGGCTGGTAGGTACGGCACTGCTAGGCCGATCTCCGTTTCGGTGGGCGTGCTGATTACTCGGACGCTAGGCGACGCGAGCGCCTCGCACGCATTTCGGTGCCCTCGGTATTGGTCGTGATTGCCGACTGTGACGATGACCTCGCCGCGAAATGTCGCCAACAAGTCACGAAGCCGGTTGTACGTCGGCATGTGTACCATGTCGGCTTGATCAAACACGTCGCCTACGATGACAGTGATCCCACCATGCTCGGCGTCGTCTTGCCTGAGTGCTTCCAGCGCCTCGAACACCCAAGTAGCCGATCGCGTCGTCAGGTGTAGGTCGCTGGTGGCTCGGAGGATCAAGCGCGTCCCTCTTGATAGATTTCGTTTAATTTGGACGACAATTCAGGGTCAGCCTCCATCATAGCGTCGAGATCAGTCCAGCCTCGGAAGGACTTGTCGTCCTCGCCCAGAATTGTCGTGTCCGTGAATCTTGACCAGCCTCCCCCGACTCGAATGATTCCTCGATCTTTCAAATCTTCGTGAATCGCCCACGCATTAACCGCGCCGCGTCCGAAGATCAGACCATACCTCTCGACCCTATACGGATCGTTTAGTTTGTTCTTTGGCACCTTGATCTTGACCTCTTGCCCCACGGGCGGGTGTCCGTTCTGGCGAGACTGACCGGGGGCGAATATGTCGCCGCACTTGTCAACCTCTACTCGGATTGTCGTGTGGTATTTGATCCCGCTACCGCCATACGTCTCGGACGTTTTTCCATATACAGCGCGCCCTCCCATTGCGATTTTTTCGTAGCGCTGGTTGATCAGGACCACGCCTACCGCCTCGTCGTCAATAAGCTGGATCAACCGTCTTAGGTTGCGCTTGATCACGCGTGCCGCCGTCGCTGGATGGATATCTCGGGCGGACCCCTCTAACTCGGCTTCCGTCGCCGTCCCTGCCACACTATCCCACCCGATGATCACGGGCGCGTCAGCAAGTTGGATCAACTCGTTCGGCTTTCCGTTTTTGAAGTCGTCCAAGGCTTGCGCTCTAGCGTCTCGATCCTCGGTGTGGATCACTACTGGCTGTAGCGCCTCCCGCGAGGCTTGATCCCTGATACCGCTCGGCCTCATGCCGGAGTCTCGCTGCCACGATAATAGCGCCGCCGCTTGAGCGCGGCCCCATTGCGCGAAACTGTACGACGCGATCGGCTTGGCGTTCTTTCCCGACGTCGTAGGATCAAACACGAGGTACTTGTATGTTTCCAACTTCGGGACCTTGATCCCTGCGCGAGCCATCGCGTCCGCCCACGCGATGGCGTTTAGGTGACTGACCGTGCGGACTAGAGTCTCAACCTCGTCAAACATGCCCTCGACGGTTTTGCCGTCAATCCAAACAAGCGATTCCGGCTGGACGCCAAGCGCGGTCATGTACGACCGGTTTCGCCCGCGCTCAGTGTCGGCCAGTACCCCGATGCCCCCTTTCGCTTGCGTCGCTGCAAACACTTGATCCAGCATGGTTGACTTTCCAGCGCCGGCCCAACCGCTGATCTCTGTGATCCTGCCGAGTGGGATTCCCTCCGTGCCCAGTGCGCGTTCCAGCGCTGCGTTGTTTGTCGGTACAAATCCGCGTGGCTTCCCCATTTCCTCCGACATATCAAGCGTAGCGGCGCTGCCCTCGCCGTGTGCTTGACGGACATGGGTGGCGAGGGTGCGCGCTAAAAGATTGCGTCGGGGCGCGCGTGGGGCGCTTGCGGCGCTGCGGGGCTTAGGTGGTCGTGCCATTTATTTCCGTCTTTGCTTGATCAATTGTTGTTTTATCGGGGGCGCGCTTGCCGGTAGTTTGCTGGCGACAGTCAGTTGAGTCTGGGCACTCACCGCACGCGCGGTCGCCAGCGAACCACTTACCAAAGCAAGCTAGAACGCTTTTCCCGCGCGCGGATTCGGTGGTGCGGGTGGCCCTCCCGCGCTCGGTGGTGCGGGCGGCCCTTCGGCGCTCGGAGTCGCTGCCAGCTTCGCGTGGGCTTCCTCAAACTCAGAGAGTTTCGACGTCGGTGCCCAGTCGGCTTGCCCTTCGCGCCAGACAAGATGATCGGCGGCTGGAGCGCCCTCGATTAAGGCGACAATTTGAGCGTGCCCCAGTCCGTCGGTTTGCTCTCCGCTCGGCGCAATATAGGACCACTTAGCCTCTGACGCCCACGGAGCCTCTGGGGCGGCTGGTGCTCGTTTCGGCGGCGCTGGAGCCGCCTGCGCTGGCTTGGACCAATCTCCTCCCGTGGGGGTAGGAGTATACGTTCCTCGCTTGCTGCCCTTGCGAGGGTCGATTGTCGCCGCCGCCTCTGCGAGTTCATCGATATTCGCTGGCTTGGCTAGCCCTTCAAGGTCGTGAGCGTTCGCGGCGATTGCGCGCCATTCCTCGCCCAGCGGCTTGCTGTCCATGTCCGTCACTGCGTAGCGGATATCTACCTTCTTTGGGCCGATCCTGCGCGTCGTCAGGATCAAGTCGCGGCCTGACTCCATGTCCTCGATAAAGGAGCGTTTCGCCATGCAAATGTCGAGAATCGAGTGGTGGACTGCTCGCGAGAATCCCCAAACTTTCGGGGAGTCTGGGTGGTCTGTGTCGTCAAGATCGATGACATTACAAAACACACGGGCGCGGGCGCTCGCCTCTTTAGCCGCGCCAAGGTGCTCGGGTTCGCGAGTCGAGTAAAGCTCGCGAGAGAGTTTGCACATTGGACAAACTTTCGGAGCGCTTGGGTCGTCGTGGTTGTCGGGACAAACAAACGCCCGAAGTTTACCCTCAACAAACACCATGTGTTGATCAATCTCGACCCAGAATTCTTCAAACTCGCCGCCGTTCGGATTTGGCCTGGGGACGACGCGGAGATTCATCCGAGTTTGCTCGTTCTTCTTGGCTGGCTTGTTCGTCGTCAGCCACGTGAAGTCATTACTGCTCTTGTCACGGTCGCGTCGCTGCTCGCGGGCGGCGATCCGGTCAACCGCTCGCTGGTACGCGCTGAAATCTCGGCTCATGCTCGGCTCCTTCTCGAAGGTGGGGGTGGTGGTCCGACTCTGTTCGCTGTCGGAGTAGTAGTGTCAATGGGGCTTGGTTCTGTTTGGTCCTCTACAATTCTTGCGGGCCTCTGGTTTTCTGAATTGTCGCCTACATACCCGGCTGCTCCCTCAGTATCGGCCAATGCGCGTACGGCCCACGTCCTCGCCTTGGCTGCTTCTAGCGCCGTGTGAATTGTCGCCCATGCCTCTTCTCGTTCCGCCATCTTTCGATTGTGCTCGGCGTACTCTGGTCGGGTCCTGACGTACGATTCTGCTACAGTCGCAGAGGGGAACTTTGGCGGCTTGGCATTCCCTTTTGCGTCCGTCCCTGGAGAGCACGCGCACGCAAAGCCGGCTGCGGTCGCTTCTTCCATGCTATTCGTGACTGCGAAGATCAAAGTGTCCCGCCACACGCGGTAATCGATCTCAGCGTTTGTTTTCTCTCGGTAAGCGATGGCGACAATGCGGCCCAACTCACACACAAGTTGCGGAGTCTCGGCGGCTTCAGCGAGTAGTTTGTTTGGGTTGGTGGCTACCAAAAGCGCCAGATAAGCCCCGCTGTACTCGTCCCCGTTCACGCTTACGGCGGGAGCGGTGGCGAGTGCCTGGATCAGTGTCTTACTCATAGTCCTCCTTATCGGCCCAATTTGTGTGTGATACTTCCAAGTCCGCGATCACTGGGATCGGGCCAAACACGCCTCGGAAGTTTTCCATGATCTTCTGCACTGCGCGCGCTACCTCTCGGGTGTCGGACTCGTCGCAATCCACCTGAATTTCATCGTGGACCGTCGAAGTCGTAACCGCTGGCATCTCTCCGCGCTGCTGCGCTGCCCATAGCTGCACGATCGAGAACCTTGTTAGCTCTGCGGCGCTTCCTTGGACCAAGCAAGCGAACATGCTTCGCTCTTCTTCGGCGCGTAGCGCTTCGTCCGTCCAGTCCAAGCGCTTGCCGTGTTTGATTCGCCCTGCCCAGTTTCTGAACGACAATCCGTCACCTCGCATCTTGCGCAATAGTTCGGTGCGCGTTTTCTCGATTTCTGGATTCGCTCGGTGGTACGCGGCGTGGTACTTCCGCGCCGTTTGCTCGTCCAATCGCAACTCGGGGTTGCTCGATAGCAGCGACGGGCCTCCGCCGTAGGGGACGCCAAAGTTAATGATCTTGGAAGCGCTCCGCTTGGCCTTCCAGTCGCTATCGGTAGTGGACGCGCCAAACACCCGTTGAGCGACTAGGCCGTGAATATCTGTTGCCTCTTCGGATTGTCGCCTACTCCGGTAGGTGTCGTAGTCGGTCTGGCCCCACCGATAAGCCTCGTAGGCGTCAGAAGCATAGGCGCGGTTAAGCGTGGCGTTTCCCGTGATCCACGCCAGCAGTCGTAGCTCGATCTGCGAATAGTCACAGTAGATGCGCGTGGTTTTTGGATCGACCGGAAACGCTCGGCGGACCAGCTTCGAGAGCACTGGGTGCCTGCTCGGGATGTTCTGGAAGTTTGGCGCGCTGGACGACAGCCGCCCGCTTGCTGCCCCTGCCTGATTGAACTGCGGATGGACGCGTCCGTTGGAGTCGCACTTTTCGATCAGGCTATCGGTGTAGGTGCTCATGATCTTGTAGCGCGCGCGCCATTCCATGAGCGGCGTGACCCCGGTGTGCTCCGTCACGAACGCGGTCAGAGCAGCCTTGTCCACGCTAGGCTGGCCCTTGCTCGTGAGCCGGGTAGCCGGGAAGCCCAGCCGTGAATATAGGAGTTCGCGCATTTGGCGATCATTGTTCCAGGCTAGCTCGCAACCAAATGCTCGCTGGAGGTCGTCGCCCAACTGATCCATCTCGATCTGGACTTGGAGTTTGATCCGCTCCAGATATGCGCCGTCCACGGCTTGGCCCACAAACTCCATGTCTGCGAGCGCCCTGACGAGAAGCATCTCGTTGTCGTACAGTACGCGGCGCGAAGGGTCTGCGCCGACCCCGCTTGCGCTCCTGCGCTGCCTCTTGTGGAGCGCTAGCGTGTGTCCGATATCGCGGCACGCGTACTCTCCCTCTAGCGGCACGGGAACCTGAGCATGGCCGTAGCGGTCGAGGTACGCCCGACGCGACAACCTAAGCCGCTTACACTGCTGCGCGATCCAGGCGTTGACCGCATCCTTCATTTTCTGTGCGTCACCGTAAGGGCTGCACTCTAGGAGTGCGACGCGGCGCTCTAGTCCCTTGGGGAGCGTTTCGTCGATCAAGACCGCTTGGATCATTGTATCGTGGATTGTCGTCCACGTAGGAACCTCCCAGCCAGCCGCCCGTGCCTGATTCAGATCAAATTTGAGATTGTGACCGACAATCTCCTCCGCGCCCTTCATCACGGCCTCAAACGCCTCCTGTGCTCGCCCTGGGTCGCACTGGGCGTCTGTGGTCTGGTGAGCGTGTGGGACGTACCACGCGCGCGGTCCGTCGATAGTTTGGTAGCCGAGCGCCGTGCCGATCGGCAGTTGCCCGTCCCACCATCGGAGCCCCGCCGTCTCGAAATCCCACGCTACCGTTTTAGCGGCGGAAAGCTCCTTGACCATCGCTTCGAGATCTTGGCCGGTCGTAACGATCGCGTGTCCATCGCTCAGATTTGGGGTAAACAGCATAGCCACTCTTCAAGTTGTCGCCTGTAGACTGGATCGGTCTGCGCGGCGTGTAGGTGTTCGGGGAGCACTTCGATGGCTTGCTCCCGGTCGGTTAATTGGGCGACAATCGACACGTCGATACCGCGCCACCGGATAAGAATTTCCGCGATCGGTAGATTGTCGCCACCGTCGCCCGCTGTCAGCGCTAGATCAAACGTCCCTGGCGGAACAACCTGCGTTGAGTCGTTGGGCTGGTCGCTGGCGGTGGTCAGTCCCCGCATATCTACGGACCACACACGTTGGCTGGTCACTGGTGTCCTCACCACGTTTAGGTTGCCGTATCTGCTAGCGATCATCGCCGCCTCCGTAATCTGAAAAAGTCATTTCCTGATCTGTTTGCTAAGTGCGGAGCAATCACGCGGACTACGGCTGTGAGAGTCCGGTACCGCTTGTCGAGGTAGACGTACCGCCAAAAGCCACGCGAGTTCTTTGGCGCGGGTGGGACCACGTACACCCAATGCCGCACGCCTTTAAAATCTCGGTAGATAGCGCTTCCGTCAGGCATGTCCGCGCTCGTATAGTCCACGGGCTGGCGAGTCATGTACGGATTGACGCAAACAAACTCGCCTTTGAAGTTCCACCTGCTCACTTTCGCTTGCGCGGCTTCGGAGGGCGTTTGTTTGGTTTACGCCTACCAGCGAGCACGCGGTCCACTACGTCAGAGGGTACATGGTTTGGCAAAGCTACCGTGCCCTTCGTGAGCGCTCGGAGATATGATTCATCGCTGCGCCAGCATGTCGCCGCTGCCACGCAACCGGAGCAAACGACTGACGTCGCGTCATAGGCTACGCCGTGACAAGCGGGATTGTCGTCCAATGTTAGAGCCAAGATCGCGAGCGCTTCCGCTTCGCTGCCACGAAACGCCAAAACCCCCGCGTCCGCTAACGCCTTCCGAGTTTCGTCGGTTGGGCGCGCGGTCGCGAGGGCGCTGAGAGGAATAGAGCGGAGCATCTGGGAGCCTACTGGTTGAGAGCGGTCTGCCGTGCCTCCTCGATCTCAGTGCGATCTACAGAGAGTGCGGCGTCTAGGGTGTCTATGCCTAGACCCCTCAGAAAGTCGCGCGCTTTATGCTTTGCGCGCCAGACCTGCTTTTTGATCCGCTGATTGTCGCCCGCAATTTGTTTGGCGATCTCTCGGTTTGTCCACCCGAGAGCGCGGAGGCGAAGGAGCGCGATCTCTTTGGGCGACAATACCGTCGCGAGTACGGCCTCCCACTGCGCCGCTGTAATTTGGTCAACTCCCGCCTGTGTGGTCTGCTCTGGATCTGGATTGTCGTCCGCGATTTGTGTGTGCTCCGCTACGTCTTCCGCTTCTCCTCGCGCTAGCGCCCTTTGGATTTGCGCGTACAGCTTCCCGCGCGTGCGTCTAATCGCGCAATTTATGTAGCTATCTGGCGGCGCGTCGTCAGATTGTCGCTCCCAATATCGACACGCCATAACCACCGCAATTTGAAATTCGGACGCGTCGTCGTCGGCGGTCATTCCGATGGCGCTGAGAGCGCCGATCCTGCTGGCCACTGCGTGACAGCGCGCGCGGTATGCGCGCACTGTCACAGTCTCGTAGGCGCTACCCACGTCGAGCGCTCCCGGCTTGGCCTATCAACATTTCGGATAGTTTGCTCATCACACTGGTCGTCAGCCCATCGCGACCTACACATACGCCTCCGACGGGCGCATGGGTCGCCGTAGCGGGACGGCGCGCATATAGCTTCAAGAATTGCGCAACGGAAGTCTCGTACAGCCCCACGCCCACGCCATACACCTCGAAACCGGCCCCTGTCACTCGGGTAATACACTGGGTTAGGTGTGCGCAATCGTTACCGCCGTCCGCCCCTGACGGGAGCCCGTCAGCAATCACGATCACAATGTGGCGTGAACAGTGAGGCGCTTTCTCGGCTGCGTATCTACACGCGGCGAGTAACGATTCGCCATCCAGATTTTGGTTCCTCCCGGTAATTTCAGAGATCCCGTCAGCGCGTTGTCCAAGGCCGGGAGCCTCTACAAACACAAACATTTTGTTACAGGAGGAATATTGGCTGTATTTGCGATCGTAACGGTTCCGCGAGTAGACTCCGCCGCTGCTGTAGCCCAGCACCGCGTGTTCAACTCGGCACGCCTTGAGAGCGTCGTGGACGGCTAGGGCTGTGACAGCGGCATGGGTGGAAGGATTTATGGCGCGGTGGTCAAGCGTCAGGCCGCACCCCGGTCTGGAGCACGTATCTGTCTTTTGATTCACCCGCCCGTGGCGGGGGCACGACGCGTCAATCCGAGCTTCGCCCATCGATCCCGAATTATCGACCAGCACAGTAACGAACGTGTTGTCGGCGTTGCCTCGAATCGTGTCCGCGTACATGCGCGAGTCTAGCGCTCCGCGTGCGAGGGTAGGCAACGCCGCTGGGTCTAGGTCTGGGCCTTCTTCGAGCCCTCCCACCCAGATAGATTGTCGTTTAGATTTCCAAGCGGCGCGAGTACGAGCCGCTAGCTGCTTCGAGGCGCTACCCGCTAGACGCCTGAGTAGCTCGATCCGTCGAGCGGAGCCTTCCTTTTGGAGTGTGCGGAGATCAAATCTAATCCACGATTCGTGCTCCTTAGCCTCTGGCGACACCGTGTAGGATTCAGAAGATCCGCCGCTTACGGTCGCCTCGATTATCTCGTCTGCGGTCCTGACTGTTCCGTGGGCTAGATTGTCGCCTGCTACGGCTTTCTTTGCTGCTGACCCTGCTGACCCCTCAGACTCTTCGGACCCCTCAGACCCTTCGGACCCTTCGGACCCTTCGGACCCCTCAGACCCCTCAGACCTGTCAGACCTGTCAGACCCCTCAGACCTGGCAGACCCCTCAGACTCCTCGGACCCTTCGGACCCTTCGGACCCTTCGGCCCCTTCGGACTCTTCGGACCCCTC
>JAAHTH010001507.1_pt1 | contig 20020 bp, 11 predicted proteins | sample 6116091 | NCBI WGS metagenome assembly JAAHTH01 (sample SAMN13939990, study PRJNA603662) | sponge metagenome | isolation source: marine sponge | host: Mycale hentscheli | place: New Zealand | collected 2006 | reverse complement strand
GGCGACCACCGGTCATAGACGGCAATTTCTCTGTTTCACTGGCAACAAGTTTACCGAGTTGCCCAACATCAACCTTCATCTTCTCCAGTAGTGGCCGCGTAATCCCATCGGATTCATCCAGCATGCCTGCTAGCAGATGGAGCGGGTTGATTTCGGGATTCCCCGCCGACGCAGCGCGAGCCTGAGCATCGGCGACGAGAGCTTGTGCCTTGTTGGTTAATTTATCAAATCGAAAAGTCATGACAGTCTTCCTCCCTTTGCTTCACTTAGTTGCAATTACTGCGCCTGAAACAGCACCATGGGCATAAAAAAAGGCGGGTGTTTGACACCCGCCTTTGACTCAATCAGCAGTGGTCATCGATCACTCTTTGACTTCGTAATCGGCGTCGATCGCATCATCATCTGCATCACCACCGGCTCCTGCCGCGGCAGCATCAGGCGCGGCACCTTCCGGGGCAGCACTGGTTTTTTCGTACAAAACCTTGCTAAATGCCTGCGATGCAGCATCAAGTTCATCGGACGCTGCTTTGATGGCAGCAGCATCCTCACCCTCAGCCGCGGTTTTTACCTTGTCGATTGCGGTATTCATCGGCTCGGTGTCCGCGTCAGTGAGCTTGTCCTCATGCTCCTTCATCTGCTTTTCCAACTGGTAGACCTGTTGGCTAGCGCGATTCCGGGCTTCGACTAACTCGAACTGTTTGCGGTCTTCATCTGCATTGGACTCCGCATCTTTCCGCATCTGTTCAATGTCATCTTCGCTGAGAGCTCCGGCTTCATTGATGGTCACAGACGCTTCCTTACCAGTTTTCAGCTCCTTGGCTGAGACGGAAACGATCCCATTCTGGTCGATGTCGAATTTCACTTCAATCTGCGGAACCCCTCGCGGTTGCGGTGGAATGTCCTCCAAATTGAATTCCCCAAGCAAGCGATTGCTGTTCGCCATCTTGCGTTCTCCCTGGAAAACACGCACGGTCACAGCCGTCTGGTTGTCGGCGGCAGTACTGAAGACGTTCTTCTTTTCCGCAGGGACAGTCGTGTTGCGTTCAACCAGAGCAGTCATGACGCCACCCTCGGTCTCGATACCAAGCGTCAAAGGCGTCACGTCCAACAGCAAAACGTCAGTACGCTCACCAGCAAGAACGCTACCTTGAATGGCAGCCCCGACTGCGACAACCTCATCCGGATTCACGCCTTGGTGTGGCTCTTTACCGAAGATTGACTTCACCAGTTCCCGAACCTTTGGCACACGAGTGCTACCACCGACAAGAACGATCTCATCAATGTCACTGGCTTCAAATCCAGCGTCTTTCAGGGCACGCAACACAGGCTGGCGGCATCTCTCAACAAGATCGTCCACCAGTTCTTCGAACTTACTACGTGTGACCTTCATGGTCAGGTGCTTCGGCACGTTATCGGAAACAGTGATAAACGGCAGATTGATATCGGTCTCTGGCAGAGAACTCAGATCTTTCTTCGCTTTCTCACATGCTTCCTGCAAACGTTGAAGCGCCATTGGATCGTCACGCAGATCAATCGCGTTCTCTTTCTTGAACTCGTCGGCGACATAGTTGATCAGAGCCTCATCAAAATCATCTCCGCCCAGGTGCGTGTCACCCGAGGTGCTGATCACCTGAAAGACGCGACTCTCCTGATCCTCATCACCGGAATCGGCGACCTCGAGCACGGAAACGTCAAACGTTCCGCCACCAAGGTCGAAAACAATGATCTTTTCATCTTTGCTCTTATCCAAACCATAAGCGAGTGCTGCCGCTGTTGGCTCATTGATGATACGAGCAACCTCGATCCCCGCAATTTGTCCAGCGTCTTTGGTTGCCTGACGCTGTGCGTCGTTGAAGTAGGCCGGAACCGTGATCACGGCTTTATTGACCGTGTGCCCCAGATAAGACCCCGCAGATTCTTTGAGCTTGCGGAGGACCTTGGCCGAGATTTCCTGCGGCGTGTGTTGCTTGTCACCCACCTCGATTTTCACGTACTCATCAGCGGCGCCCGAGACGCCGTACGGAACCATTTTTTCCTCGGACTCGACCTCATGATGCCGACGTCCCATGAAACGTTTTGCCGAGTAGACCGTGCGTTTCGGGTTAGTCACTGCCTGCCGACGAGCTGGCTCCCCGACAATCGAGTCTTCCTTATCAGTGAAAGCAACCACACTGGGTGTCAAACGGTTCCCTTCGGGATTAGGGATAACTTTGGGTTCGCTACCCTCCATTACAGCCACAACACTGTTGGTTGTGCCGAGGTCGATCCCGATGATTTTTTCGCCTTGTGCCATTTCGTTCTCCTTTTCAGTCCTGCAACGCGGTAACGCTGCGTTCATCTCAATTTTCTAATTCAGTCTCTTTTTTATGACAGGATTTGCCCGAATCACACACAAATCCCTGATTCTGACTCACGTCAGCTTTCCTATCTGTCACTGGATGTCCATTTCGTCACATCCAAGGTCGCGGTGTTTTGATAGGCAAAGCCTGTGCCAGTCGTCACATCGAATCAGATTTCGGGTGTATTTTTCACCAACCGCAGTAAAAAAAACCGTTTAAAGACGATAAAAGTGCCATCATTCACTATTGAGAAACATTTTTGGCAGTCACCCAAAAGTGCCACGAACCAGCCGCTCTGCCTTGTTGTCAAAATGACAGCCAAAAGAGGCTATTCCCCAAAAAACACGTTGTGACAATGAAATTTGTCGGTTTTATGGCGGATCACCGCCCGCCCCGCTTTTCGAGCTCACTGCACGCAAAGCAGCTCCTCAAGCCCAGCTCTGACACGACCTCCGCTCCGTGAACGCGATCGCACACGCTCATGAATTCTTCATCCAGCAATGACTCCACAACACAACCGAGTTCAGACCGCGCGGTGAAAACCCCCGAGGTAATCGACTCCATCGATCAGCGAATTCTGGAACTCGTAAGACAGCGTCACAAGGCAGTCCAACAGATGTGTGCTGAGCAACAGGGTGCCCCCGTCGGCCGTATTTCCGAGGCCGCCGCCCGCATCGATCGCCTGCTCGACCGATCGGCCCAAGCGGAAGAGTCACACGAAGACGGAGCAGTTCCCAACGCAAGCAGCGCTGCTTTACTGAGACACGTATCGAGCATATGCCTGCAATCAGTCCATCGATTACAAGCGATCTATCTTGGCCCACCCCACAGCTACAGTCACCTGGCAGCCATTAAATATTTTGGTGATGCCACGACACTCACACCCGTCGCGTCGATCCCCGCCGTCTTCGAGGCAGTGGCACGCGAGGACGCTCTGTGCGGCATTGTCCCCATTGAAAACAGCACCGACGGCCGGGTCGTCGACACGCTAGGTATGTTTGTCAGAGGTGACATGCAAATTTGCGGTGAGGTCCTGCTACCGATCCATCACAACCTACTTCCCACAACGCCTCGCGATCAAATCACCGAAGTACACAGTAAACCGCAAGCCTTGTCGCAGTGCCGAGGATGGTTGGCGAAACAGTTACCCAATGCACAGCTTGTGGAAATCAGCAGCACGGCAGCCGCAGCAAAGCTCGCGTCACAGCAACGAGGTGTTGCTGCAGTCGCAAGTTTGGAAGCAGGCCGTGAGTACGAACTTGATGTGATTGCGAATAGCATTGAAGATAACCCCAATAACGTAACGCGGTTTGCAGTACTCGGTAGAGAGCGTCCTGCTCCCACCAGCAACGACAAAACCGCCATTCTGTTTCAAGTGAGCCATGAACCGGGAGCACTTGCCAATGCCATGACCATTTTTAAGCAACAGGATCTGAACCTGACATGGTTCGAATCATTTCCGGCTCCAGAAACTAAGAATGATTACATGTTCTTTATCGAATTGACGGGTCATCGAGAGACAGAGGCTGTCCAGTCTGCGATTCAAGAACTTGACAGTTTGGCACAACGTCTGACGATTCTAGGATCTTACCCTCGCGCATGTATCGAGTGAGTGACTCACGTGGCTTTCAACCCATGCTGCCTCTGTGTCGAAGCCAAATCCATGATGAGACCACCGTGCCTTGGGTAAGGGCATCCCACAAAGCACATGGCACCTGCGCCGCAAATGCCTAGATAAGGCGGTCGATGCCGGAGAGCATCCCAATCTTTACAAAGTACTTTGTAGCTTCTACTAAAATATGTTCACCTACGTGATCTCAGTAGAACACCGGTGGTAAAAAAACGCTGCAGCGAAGTGGCTTTGGGAAAATGCATCATCGTTTGGCACGCTTCATGCAACTCTCCACCTCTGATGCTTACCGCTGCTTGCATTTTTCGATTCACGGAATTCAAAACGCGTGTCACAGACAAGACCGTTTCGTCATTGAAAAGCCCGTTCAAATGCGGACAGATGCAGCCTGGGCAGCATGATTTGATAGTGAACCGGCCCCCGATATGAGACTTCTGATGAAACACAACAACTACCGCGGATTAACCATTCCCGTCGCAGCAAACCACAACCAATCAGACAGACGCTTGCAATTGGTGACGGAACACCTTGATGTAGAGGAGACTTGCAACCAGATACCTGACCCAACTCTGAATCACGGCGAGCGAAGCGAAGAACCAAAAATCAACTCTGAGGAAAATAGCGACCGATACCCGACTTCCCAAGACCAAACGAAACAGCCGACTTTTTTTAGTCTTTCCCCGGTCGAAGACGCGCTACTGCGTGAAGTCTTCAGTGGCAGATTCACAGTCTGAGCGAAGCGTCCCACCGTCCGTCCCACCGTCCGTCCCACCGTCCGTCCCACGAAATCAAGCGTTCATTCGTGTCAATCCCGAAACATGACACCCTCTCCTTCCTTCTACACGGTGTTCAGAGCATCTACCAATCACAAAGCTGGTCTCAATTGCGGAGACAGGTGAGTTGGCTGCTGCAGAATCCTTGAATGGAGTTTCACATTGATGAGCTTACATTTCCGGCATCGTTGTCCCACCTCGGGTGTTTGCTGTTACGATACGTGGAAACGTCAGATTCCCAGCACCACCTCTGAGATAGCGGTCGCTCTGCTACGTCAGCTATCTCCTCGTTCCGTTTCCCGGCAGTTCGTCAAACCAAAAGATTTCAGAATGAAAACAGCCTTCCTCTGCACCATCATGCTTGCCAGTCTTAGTCTGCAGGCAAACGCGGCGGACACGCGTCCAAACATTCTCTTTGTGATTGCTGACGATTGTACTTTCCGGGACCTCGGCTGTTACGGCGGACAGGCATCTACGCCCAATATCGACCGTTTGGCTAACGAGGGCATGCGCATGACGCACTGTTTTCAGTGTGCGCCTATGTGCTCACCCACACGTCACAACATCTACACAGGTCAGTACCCGGTTAAGACGGGAGCCTACCCAAACCACACGCAGACTTTCGACAACGTGCGTAATATCACGCATTACCTAAAACCACTCGGATACCGCGTCGCGCTGTCTGGAAAAACCCACATCGGACCACAGCAGCTGTTCAAATTTGAGTACAGCGGTGAAAAAAACAACCCTGACATGGCAGCCATCGACACAATGATCAGCGAGTGTGCCGCAAGTTCGACACCTTTCTGCATTTTCGCTTGCAGCAACGAACCACATTCACCCTGGAACAAGGGTGATGCGTCGCAATACCCTGTCGCAGACGTAAAATTGCCACCCTACCTCGCCGACACGCCCGAAGTGCGTGATTGTTTCAGTCGTTATCTTGCCGAAATCACCTACTACGACGATCAAGTGGGGCAACTGCTTTCCCTACTCAAAAAGCATGACCGTATTGAAGACACTCTTGTGGTGGTCGTTTCGGAGCAGGGAAATTCATTCCCGTTTGCGAAATGGACTTGCTACGACAGCGGTCTCCAATCGGCCATGATTGTACGTTGGCCGGGCCATGTGAAACCGGCCTCTACGACCGACGCCATGTTGGAATATGTTGATATCACGCCAACCTTGGTTGATGTTGCAGGTGGCGAGCTTGACAACACCCTCGACGGAAAAAGTTTTGTTGATGTCTTGGCAGGAAAGACCAATCAGCACAAAGAACATGTCTTTGGCCTGATGACCACCAAAGGCATCATTAATGGTAATGCCAGCTATCCCATCAGATCGATTCGGTCACGAACCCACAAACTGATACTCAATCTGCAGCCAGACCAGCTTTTCACCAATGCCTGCACGAAGAGCAAAGAATTCAAGTCGATCGTGGCAGCCGCCGATGCCGGCGATGAACAAGCGAAGTGGGTGGTCAAAAATTACCAACACAGACCTGCCGTGGAGTTCTTTGACGTACTCAACGATCCTCTAGAAATGCATAATCTGGCTGATCATCCCGAGCACCAAGGCACCATCGCTGACCTCAAAAGCGAACTCGCTGCATGGATGAAGTCACAAGGCGATAGCGGCATCGAAACCGAACTGAAGGCGAACTCACACAAGAAGAAACGAGAGACCAAGAACAACAACGCAAAGAAAAAGAAAAATGGCAGCCGGCCTAAGAATTCGACCGCGGAACCGTCTGCGGCTGGAACTAACTAACGTGCAGTGTCTAACACCGCGTGTACGAGACAGCCAAGCAAATCGCGGGAACAACGCACCCAGCGGTGCGTCCGATACCCATCTTGCCGGATCCGACATACCGCTCCATCTTCCTGAAACGAACGCAATTGTGATGACGCCCATCCCACGTTATGAACGCGTCTGTGTTCCACTGACAAAACCGATCTTTTAACAAGCCTTTTCGGAACGGCGAAAGTCCCGCGGTGGCACCCCAACCGCTTTCTTAAACGCGACTGAGAGGTATTCATCGTGCCTGAAACCCGTTCGCGATGCAATTTCCGAAAGTGAGAGCTCAGTTCCCGTCAGTAGTTCCTTGACCTTGCCCATTCTCAAACGTGTGATTTCTTCGTGCGGTGTGCGACCTAACGCGGCTCGGAATCGGCTCTCCAAAACTCGCCGGGACAAAGGAACCGCCCGCAACACATCGCTGACGTTGATTCCAGACACCGCATTTTCCCTGATGAAACGCAACGCTGCCGCAACGTCAGCATCATCAATTGCGAGGATATCCGTTGACTGACGTGTTTCAATGCCCAAGGGCTGTACAAGAATCGACTTCGACCCGACCTCTTCACCCGCCATCATCCGATCCAGCAGTGAAGCAGCCTCGAAACCGGTCCGTTTTGTATTACAGATCACACTTGATAATCTCGGGCTTGCCAGATCGCAGATGAGTAAGTCATTGTCAACGCCGAGTACCGCCACTTCTTCAGGGACGGCAATATTCTGGTCGCGGCACACGTCCAACAGCTTTTGGGCCTGAATGTCATAACATGCCATGATTCCAATGGGGCGCGGTACCCTAGCAAGCCATTCAGACAAGGCAACCTTTTCGCGATCCCAAGAGTACTGAGCATCATGCCGCGAAATCGAATCATGAACGAAACATTTTCCGCCTGCTTCGACCACCAGCCGTTCAAAATTTTGTTTCCGCCAAATCGCCCAATTGAATGCGTTGTCACCATAAAACCCAAAATTCTGAAAACCACGTTCAGAAAGATGCTGCACCGCCAGCCGTGCGATCGCTTCATCATCCGTTTCCACCCAGGGAATATTTTTGAGATGCCGAGCCGCGCTAACGTCGACCACTGGCAAACCCGATCGTTTCAAGGCGGTGGCGATCCCGTCATTCTCAATGCGGGCGATGATGCCATCACCACTCCACGTCGAGAGCCACTTCGGGGGCTTTCCGCCGCGGTCCTGCTCAGGCAAATAAATCGACCAGCCTTCATGTTGCCGTACAAAGTCAGAAATCCCCGTCAGGATTCCCCTAGCGTATGAATTTGATGTTTCAATGAGCAAAGCGACAGATCGCAACTTATTCACCACGCTAAATTACTCAACTCTCAAAAACGAACGACACTCTGACCCCGAGAACAGCATCTGTTTATAACGCTTAATTGCCACACACAACGCGAAAACCATCGGTAAAATAACTCAAGTATTATGCGCATTACCTCATGGGATCAATGGGCTCCAGAACCTAGTATTTCGTCCTGAGTGTCACCCACAATGCTGAAATCCCCTCCCTGCTCCCATTCGCCCTGTGTCAACGACGCAAACTCACTCAACAACTTTGCGTTCCCGATCGACCCGAGCCGCCAAATTGTCCCCCAAAAAAATGCGGTCCAACGTTGCATTCACGAATGAAGCCGGTGAATTTGCGTCAAACGATGACCGCTATACTGTCGTCCAAGGAAAGATTCTGTGAGCAGTTCGGCTGCCCAAATCTCAGTCAAAATAAATGGCATGGCTTTAAGTAATTGGACATCCCAAATCATGCGAGCGTCTTGAACAACGACTGCTCCGCCCAGCTTACGAATCCTAAGACACCCAACACCGCTCAAGTACTAGACACCCCTGAAACTCTAGACGCCTCTACAGTCCTCAAATGACGCCGCAGTGCCCAACGATCCTGCGGTGAACGATCCCACTTGGAGTCAAAATGAACAAAACAGTTAACGTTGCAATGATTGGCCTCGGTTTCGGAGCCGAATTCATCCCGATTTATCAAGCACATCCGAACACCAATGTGGTCGCCATCTGCCGACGCAACGAGGAATCACTTAAGCAGACCGGCGAACAATTTGGAATTGAAAAGCGGTACACAAGCTACGACGACGTGCTGGCTGACCCTGAAGTGGACTATGTGCACATCAACAGTCCGATCGCGGACCATGCCTGGATGTCACTTAAGGCACTTGATGCAGGCAAACACGTTATGTGCACAGTCCCCATGGCAACCACCATCGAGGAGTGTCGTCAGATAGTCGAGAAAGTAAAGGAAACTGGTCTCAAATACATGATGGCAGAGACGGTCGTGTACAGCCGGGAATTCTTGTACATCAAGGACCTGTACCAGAAAGGTGAACTCGGCAAGATCCAGCATCTTGCAGCATCACATCCTCAAGACATGGATGGGTGGCCCGAATACTGGGAACGGATGATTCCCATGCACTACGCGACCCATGTGGTCAGTCCCTGCCTAGGGTTGGTCAATGGCTTGGCCGAGTACGTGAGTTGCTTCGGTTCAGGCACGGTGCGTGATGACATCGCTCAAAAATCGGGTAATCGCTACGCGGTTGAATCGTGCCACATTAAGATTCAAGACAGCGACATCACTGCGCACATATGGCGATTTCTTTACGACGTGGCCCGACAGTATCGCGAGAGCTTCGACGTGTATGGCACCAAAAAGAGTTTCGAGTGGACCTTGGTCGAAAATGAACCGCACGTGATTCACACGGCGAAAAAACCTGAGCCCGAAATCCCGGAGAAAGTGGAAATTCCTGATTTCGCACACTTACTTCCGCCAGAGATTCAAAAGTTTACGTTGCCACAGGAAATCCATGATGCTGACCATCTGTCATTCATCCAAGGTGGTGGACATGGTGGATCACATCCGCATCTGGTGAATGAATTCGCTACTGCTTTAATTGAAGATCGTGAGCCTTGGCCCAACGCTGTCACAAGCGCGAACTGGACCTGTGTTGGGATCTGTGCTCACGAGTCCGCCGAAAAGGGCGGTGAAAAAGTTGCTTTGCCGGATTTCACCCTCGGTTAAGCCGTTTGCCTACGGGTAGCCAGCACGGTTTCTACACGGGTTGGTTTGCCCAACAGGACGCTGCCATTTCTGCTGGGTGGGTAGCCAGCAACACCGAACTACAAGCGATCACGCCATGTCAAGAATATTCCTCTCGGTCCAAGCTGTCACCTTTCTTTCTGTTGTGCTTGTCGCAGCTACCTCGACGCGTGCCGAAGGTCCAGCGCCACTGAGGCTGCAATTTCTAGGCGATCAGGGGCATCACCAACCCGCCCGTCGCGCCGCTGAGTTGATGCCAGCTTTGTCGGAGCGTGGAATCAACATTCAGTACAGTGAAGATGTAGATGCGGTTTTGAACGCAGACAATCTAGCCAAGCTTGACGGACTGATTGTGTACGCGAACATTGATCGCATCACCGATGGTCAAGCCAAAGCTCTTCTCGATTTCGTAGGTCAAGGTGGCGGTTTTGTGCCGTTGCATTGTGCGTCCTTCTGCTTTCGCAACAACGAGGAAGTGGTTGCCTTGATGGGTGCACAATTTCAACGCCACGGAACCGGAACGTTTACCGTTTTACCCACAGATGCCGGCGAAACCCATCCTCTGATGAAGGGGTACCGCAGTTTCGAGAGCTGGGACGAAACTTATGTTCATACGAAGCACAACGAGAAGAACCGGACAGTCCTTGAGTACCGCCGCGAGGGCGACCAGCGTGAGCCTTGGACCTGGGTGCGTGACCAAGGTGAGGGTCGTGTCTTCTACACAGCATGGGGGCATGACTCACGGACATTCTCGAACCCGGGCTTTCACAATCTGATCGAGCGTGGGATCCGCTGGGCATGTAAGCAGGACCCGACAAAGGCGGCTGACTTCGCTGGACCTGAAAGAGAACCGCTGGAAGCCTTTCCTGTACAGGTCCGCGATTTGGAAAAACAACCTTTTGAGTTCGTTGACGTTGGACCAAAAATCCCCAACTACGTTGTCAGCAAGCAGTGGGGTGTGCAAGAGCCACCACGCAACCTGATGCAAAAGCCTCTACCGCCTGCCGAATCCATCAAGCACTACGCAGTTCCTGATGGATTCACGATTTCTCTCTTTGCTTCTGAACCGGAAATCGGCGGGAAGCCGATTGCGATGGCTTGGGATGAGCGAGGTCGTCTGTGGATCGCCGAAACCTACGATTACCCCAACGAAAAACAACCAGAGGGCAAAGGCCGAGATCGCATTCGCATTTGCGAAGACACTGACAACGATGGCAAAGCAGATAAGTTCACGATCTTTGCGGAACAGCTTAGCATCCCAACCAGCATGGCATTTTCAAATGGGGGCCTCATCGTGCATCAGGCACCAGACACGCTGTTTTTAAAGGATACGGATGGTGATGATGTCGCTGACGTCCGAACAACTCTGTTTTCGGGATGGAGTACTGGCGACACGCACGCAGGTCCAAGCAACCTGAATGCAGGTCCTGACAATTGGTTTTATGGAATGGTTGGCTATGCAGGCTTCAACGGCACGATCGCCGGGAAACAGCAATCGTTCCGCACGGGTTTCTACCGCTTCAAAGTTGAGATCGCCAAAGATCAGGTAGCGGTTACCGAATTCGAGTTCCTGCGAAACACCAACAATAATTCATGGGGCGTTGGGTTCAGCGAAGACGGCCTGCTGTTCGGCTCGACTGCCAATCGCAACCCAAGTGAGTTCATGCCGATTGCGAACCGTCATTATGAGCGTGTCCGCGGATGGACGTCTTCTGTTCTGGGTGGAATAGCAGACAATCATGAATTCGACCCTATCACCGAGAAGGTGCGGCAGGTTGATCACCATGGCGGCTACACTGCTGCTGCAGGACACGCGATCTACACAGCAAGGACTTACCCACAGGCTTACTGGAATCGCGCGGCATTCGTCGCTGGCCCAACAGGACATCTGGTTGGAACCTTCGCATTGACACCGCAGGGAGCTGGTTTCAAATCAACCAGTCCTGTCAACCTGCTTGCCAGCGATGACGAATGGGCAGCACCGATCATGGCGGAGATTGGCCCCGATGGAAATGTCTGGGTTATCGATTGGTACAACTACATTGTTCAGCACAACCCGACACCCGTTGGATTCCGTAATGGACCAGGCAATGCCTACATGACCGATCTTCGCGATAAAAAGCATGGACGAGTCTATCGGATCACCTACGATTCGCACGTAGTGGACGTTACCGAGCCCAAGACGCTCGCGGGTGCATCGGCGGAAAAGCTTGTAAAAACACTTTCGTCCTCGAACATGTTTTGGCGCCGTCATGCACAGAGACTCCTTGTAGAGTCAGGAAATACCGAGACCACTGCAGAATTACTGAATTTACTAAAACGACAACAGCTTGATCCGATCGGCATGGATGTGGCAGCCATCCACGCAATCCGAGTGCTTCAGGGCCTCGGAGAATTCAAGAAACCGAATGTCCGAACTGCATTGCATGAGGCACTGACACACCCGTCCCACGCAGTAGTGCGAACAGCCATTGAAGCGTTACCGCGGGATCAGATCAGCTTGAATGCCTTGTTGAGCTCGCCAGCATTTTCATCTCCTCATGCACAAGTCCGTTTATCTGCCCTGCTTGCCTTGGCAGAAATGCCAGCGACAAGACGAGCTGCGAAGCAAGCTGCTGTCTCACTTGCAGCCAACGAGTCCGATCGCTGGCTAACCGATGCAGGCATCGCTGCAGCTGCAACCAATGGTGGACAATTCCTGGCTCTCGCGTGCAGCCAGAGTGCACCGATTGCCGCCGCCGTGCTGCGAGCTACGGAGATTACTTCTGAGCATGTGGCGCGATCCGCTGACAGCAAGGCCATCGAACTGTTAGTAAAAGCACTCCCCGAATCGTCACGCGAAGTTTCCAAACGAGTACTCAACGGTCTGACAAAGGGTTGGCCAAAAACAACCCCCATTGAACTCAGTCAGGAAACGGACAACGCGTTGGTCGCATTATTTGACGGACTTCCAGCTGGTTCCAAGGGGCAATTGATCCGTTTGGCTCAGATCTGGGGAAGTGAAAAACTCGCCAAGAATGCCGACAAGATTGCCACCTCACTACTGCAGATTGCGAGTGACGAAAAGACGGAGCCTCTGGCAAGAGTCGAGTCATCACAGCAATTGATCACCTTGATGTCGACTTCACCGCAAGCCGCCGCCGACCTGCTGGCTTCCATCACTCCCAGAACACCGCAATCAGCAGCATTAGGAATGATCGATGCAGTCCGAGGCAGTCGCGCCCCCGGAGTTGGCAATGTGATTCTTAGCTCAATGAAACAGATGACACCTGCATCACGAACTCAAGCAATTCTAGTTCTACTATCACGTCCGGAAACAACGATCAGTTTGTTGAAGGCTTTGGAGACACGAGACCTGTCGCGAGAAGATTTGTCATTAAGCCAACGGCAGGGACTGCTCGCTCATCCAACACCTGAAATAAGGAAATTCGCTGAGAAAGTGCTTTCCGGCAGTGGCGGGTTACCAAGTCCGGATCGCGAAAAAGTACTCGCTTCGCTTATGTACGTCACGAAAAGCCCAGGAAATGTTGAGCGAGGAAAGGCTATCTACGCCCAGCACTGCGGTAACTGTCACATGCATCGTGGTGAGGGCAAAAAGGTGGGGCCTGACCTGACCGGGATGGCAGTGCACCCCAAAGCTGAATTGCTGACTCACATCTTGGATCCCAGTCGCAGCGTTGAGGGCAACTACCGCAGTTATTCAATTCTGACGCTCGACGGAGTTGTGGTGAACGGAATGCTTGCGTCAGAAACTCAAACAGCAGTTGAAATTTTTGATGCTCAAGGAAAAAAACAAGTCGTGCTTCGAGAAGACATTGAGCGTCTGATGGCTTCCAGCAAATCTGTCATGCCTGAAGGATTTGAAAAACAGATTGATTCACAAGGTTTTACCGACCTGCTGGAATTCCTTACCGACAAAGGTCGTTTCTTGCCGCTGCCGCTAGAGAAAGCAGCAACAGCAATCAGTACCAAGGGTCTCTTCCATGAAGGAGATAATGGAGCAGATCGATTCGTGTTTGAAGATTGGTCACCAAAAATGGTGGGCGAGGTACCTTTTCAACTCGTTGATCCCGAAGGAAAACGTGTTGCGAATCTTATTTTGCTTCATGGGCCGCGAGGCACCATGCCTCCCAAAATGCCTAAGTCTGTCCGGGTGCCGTGCAATGCGCCAGCCACCACGATCCATCTTCTCAGTGGTGTGAGCGGCTGGGGATTCCCTGCTCATCAGCAAAAATCGGTGTCAATGATCGTCAGACTGCACCTGGCAGACGGCAGAACGGAAGACCACCCCTTGTCAAACGGCCTCCATTTTGCGGACTACATTCGCCGCGTTGATGTCCCCGATTCTGACTATGCCCTGTCAGCACGTGGCCAACAGCTACGACACATTCGCGTTTCACCTCGCACAAATCAGGTCATCCGCGAAATCGAACTGGTCAAGGGTGACGACCCCACGTCACCGATTGTGATGGCGATAACCGTAGAAGGACCAAAGCCTAAGTGACAGCGACATCTTCCGAGCGTACATTCGAACACCAAGACATGCGTCCAAGTGATCCTCATTGGTACCAAAACCAAGAAGCCAATTTTGAAAAGCTGAGCGAATGAAGTCACTGCGACTACCGCGTTACGACCCTGAACAGTCTTACCAGTGGAATTACGACCATCCACCGGCTGTGCCGCGAATCGCTGTGCCTGAAATGTCTGGTCGTTGGCACTTTTGTGGACGTGAGGTAGCGTCTCCATTGGGCATTTCGGCTGGCCCGCTTCTTAATGGCCGTTGGTGCTGCTATTACGCCCAGCTTGGTTTCGACGTCCTGACCTATAAAACGGTCAGAAGTCAACCGAGAGACTGTTACCCGATGCCGAACTTGCAGCCAGTCGAATGTGGGCAATTGGATGGCACGCAGAGTCGCGTATCACCGAGCACGTCGATGCAGGGATCCTGGGCCGTTGCTTTTGGCATGCCATCCGCAGCGCCGGATACTTGGCGTCGGGACATTGAATGGACACGTCAGCAGCTTCCCCGAAACAAAGTTCTGTCTGTATCCATCGTAGGAACGATGCAAAAGGGTTGGGGAATCACCGAACTGGCCGCAGATTACGCAAAGTGTGCGAAGTGGGCACTTGAAAGTGGCGCTGATTGTATTGAAACAAATTTTTCCTGTCCCAACGTCACCACCTGTGACGGGCAACTCTATCTCGATCTGAGAGCGTCCGCACTCGTCAGTGAGGCTGTGAAATCAGCAATTGGCCAGACACCGCTCATCATCAAAGTGGGCCACTTCGTCGACCAGCAAGTGATTCCCAAATTCTTGTCCGCTGTTGACGGGTATGCTAACGCTGTCTCGATGACCAACAGCATTGCAAGCCGCGTGGGCGAAACTGACAACGAACTGATGTTCGAATCCCAGCAGCGGGGCATTTGTGGCCGTGCGATCTTAGATGCCTCGCTGGAACAAGTCAGGGCATTTGCTTTCGCGATTGAGGAATGTCACTCCAGAATCGAAGTCATCGGTTTGGGTGGGATTGAAACAGCCATGGACGTCACGCGTTATCTAAATGCTGGCGCCAGTGTTTGCCACCTCGCGACTCATCCGATGGTCGACCCGACCTGTGGAATTAAGATCCGGGAACACCTTGCTAAACACCCCATCCGATGAATTATTTTTCGCCGGCATAGCGTTCGTAAATTTGCTGCAGGCTTCCTGAGGGCACTGCCCCATCATGAATCACTAAGCGATACCGCAAACGCATGGGAGTTTTGGTTGACAATGACACAGGCTTGCGTCCTGGGTAGGCAACATTCTGCATACTATTTTTACGTCTCAGAATCCAAAACGGCGATGACCGTTCCGCTGAGTCACCCAGCTCATGATTTTCATTGCCGGACTCGATTTTTTTCGCACCGCGATTCACCACTGGATTTCCCGGATGCGACATGATTGCCAAGCCTCGCTGACCGTCACTGATGTCGACCCATGCCCCCCCCTGAACTGCGGTCCTCGTTGGCTCGACTTCCCCACTGCCAAAACGAAACACTTGCTTGGAATTTAACTTAATCCGCGGCGAAAAACCTCCATAACCTTTTGCATCGTCGCTGCCACCCAAATGGACGTTTTGCAACATGGCAAGCAGCGAAATATCAAAATCAACCGAACGCTGATTTTCTGTTTTACGATGAACAACGATGTGCGTTTCTTCCTTTACCACTGGCAACATCTCACCGTTAAGGTCTTTCAAGAGCGGCGACTTCCATAGCGTTACCAGATCGATGCCAACACACGCTTCATCGTCTCTTTGGACTGCGCCAGTTGTTGTTTGTGTGCATTGCCGAACAAAATCTTTGCAAAGCCACGGATCACCCAAAATCAAATCACCGACCGAAAGATGATGCCAAGCCCAAAAAACCCCTCGATGGTGTCGATGGTCCTCAGGAAAATCTTCGGTGAAAACCTTGCCATCCAAGTCATACAGAGGGTGGACATAACCAGCACGTGGCCAAGCACCATCCAATGAATTTTCCTGTATTTGATAAACGAGCACAGGTACCCCGTCCTCGGAGATTTCGACAACCTTTCCATCGCCTCGCGACTGCAGATCGGACTCATCTGCATGCAAGGGTCCCGAGTCGCTTGCAACGCATGCCAGCAACAACATGCCAGTCCGGAAAGTAGAACGCAGTCCAATACACATTTGCTTGCCGTAAGTGCGAGAGGTAACGTGATTTGTTCCCACAATACCACACGCCCATTGCGGCCGAAATAAATAAAACTTGTCCTACCTCGTGTCTGGCGTCGACTCAAGCTGGCTTGCTTGAGCCCTTGCCCGCCTCCATAACCATTCGTGACGATGTCGGCGAACACCTAAATTTCCGAACCCCATTGGCTCGAACCAACAGCCTGGGTCTAGCCATGCGTATTTATCAAGCCCCGCTAATGAGTGCGCAGATACACCAGAACACCGGATTCTCCCAAGCCAACGCCTTAAATACACACTCGGGGACATGCGATCTCACAGATTTTACATCGAACCGTCTTTGGGTAATGGCATTCCAAGCGGTCCTTATTTACCCTGTGGTTTGTTTCGATGCAGTGATCTCGATATTCTTAGATGTGATCTGCGACTTGCTTGTGGTTTCGCTAGGGCAGCCATTTGCGAGAGATTTTTGGTTTCCTATGGAAACCCGCGCTCAAACATCCAAACCACGTTCGCCAAAGAGATGGCGATCCAAGCAAACTCACTACTGGAATTATCCGATGAATCGTTTGATGCTCACTCTGTTCACTCTATGTGTAGCAGTCTTCACTCTAACTGGCTCCACGAATGCGGAAACATGGACGGACAATACGGGTAAGTTTCAAATTGAGGCCGAGTTCTCCGGCGTCAACGGAAAGAACGTTGTCCTGAAGAAGGCTGATGGAACGACCATCGAAGTCCCTATCAACCGCTTGAGTGCCGCAAGCCATGCACGTGCGAAAGAGCTTTACACCGCTTCCAAGGGTGGCGGTAGTGCTAATCCCACGTCTCCCCCGGCTGGAATGCCGAAGCCTCCTGAGGCCTCGGCAAACGGAAACCCCAACTTCAAAGTTCCAGTTGCCCCCGCAATTGCACCGCTACCCGCTTTTCCTGAAAACGCCACTTTACAAGCAACCTTTGATTTCTGCCGTGACCAAATGATGGCTGGCCACCCCGAAGTGTTCTGGCAAGCCTTGCCAGAAGACATGCGTCAAATGATGGATAGTCAGGTATTCCGTTCGACACTGGCAGAATCACTGAAATCGCAACAACAAACCATGAAGCAGGTCGAGGGGCTGTTCCAAAAACTGGCACAAGTATTGGTCACGCAGAAACAATACGTGATGAATACACCAATGTTAGCCCAAGCGGTACCACCAGGAATGATGCCGATGGTTCAGCAAGGTTACGACCCCGTGGTTGGAACCGTATACGAGTTAGGAATGCTGATCTTTGATCTCCCATCTATCGATACTCAAACCATGAGTGAAATGATGGACTCGCACGGCCCCAAGTTGGGTGGTCACTTGAAAGGTATTGTTGCGATGCTGCCACCCGGCATGGCGCAGCAAGCCCTTGCTGGCATCACGATTCAGCAGACCGACAACGATAATGGAACGCTGACCATGCCTGGAGAAGCAGGCCCCGAAGTCACGCAAATGGTTCGTTACATGGGTCGCTGGATACCAAAGGATATGGCCGATGAGTGGCAACGCAACAAAGACAGTATGCTTGCCGAGATGAAAACGGAATTGGCTGCAGCCCAACAGGGCGAGCAAGCAGCACAAGCTAACATGATGGCAGGCATGATGATCACGGTTGTGGGTGGGATTCTGGATCCGATGCTGGCTGCAAAATCGCAAGCTGAGTTCGATCAAGCCCTGATGCAAGTCATGCAACTCGCTCCGATGCTTGGACTGGGCGGAGGCGGAGGCCCCGCTGGTGGCTTTCCAGGTGGACCCGGTGGTGGCTTTCCAGGTGGACCCGGTGGCCCGGGCTTTCCAGGAGGCGCAGAGCCCGCAGGCCCAGACTCTGATGACGCATTTCCATTCTAGAAACGCTTAAAAAATCGCATGATTTGAACAGAAAGAGCAAGCTTGCCACCTGCAGGCTTGCTCTTTTTTTATACCACCTTTAGCCCGCACACTCCGCTAACGACGGTAATCGACAGGGCATTTCCACCACGCATTTCCGGACGACCGCTACGCATCACTGCTGATAGCCAATGATCTTTTGCAAAACAAATGAGATGCGAAAGGTGCTACTGGCTGGTGCGACCAAAAGCTGCCAAGAGGCTAAGGCTAAAACCGCAGCGGTTCCAAGGTACGTCACTAAGACACGTCATCAGCGACCGGCGAAGCTGCCTTTTGAGTTAACCAAACGAACAAGCGTCATCGTTGGCAAAACCACCAGGGAGAGCAGCTGCCGCTAAACGTTCCCCGATCCCCTGAAATCTCCAGTGCCGCCGACCAGCCTGGCCAAGCGGCGGGTTACCGGAAAGAACGAGTTACAAAACCTTCGTTCATGTGGCCGGTATTGCAATCAGGAGCCGAAACAATGGCTCTTGCATCACGTGCTTCAGTCAGGCTCACTGCCCGCGTTATTTGGATTCACCAGATTTACTGACGACTTTGTCAATCAACCCGTATTCGCACGCTTCGTCTGCAGACATAAAGCGGTCACGATCAGTATCCTCTTCGATCTTCTCGAGAGAATGCCCGGTGTGCTCAATCATCAATTCATTCATACGTTGCTTGATGCGCCGCAGTTCTTCAACGTGGATTTCCACTTCGCGAGCAGTACCCTGCATGCCAGCAAGCGGTTGATGGATCATGATGCGTGCGTTGGGAAGCGCGAATCGTTTGCCTTTGGCACCCGCTGTCAACAAGGCAGCTCCCATCGAGGCTGCCTGCCCGATGCAGTAGGTCGCGACATCGCACGAGACAAACTGCATGGTGTCATAGATGGCCATACCAGCAGTGATACTTCCACCTGGACTGTTGATGTACAAATGGATGTCGGCTTTAGGATCATCCGATTGCAGGAACAACATCTGGGCAACCAGAGCATTAGAGATCTGGTCGTCGACCTGCTGCCCAAGAAAAATGATGCGATCTTTCAGCAGGCGGCTGTAAATATCGTAAACGCGTTCTTCGCGACCACTCTTTTCGACAACGTAGGGAATGACAGGCATAACGTGTTATGGATTAGGGGTTTTGGGTGCAGATGTAGTTTTTAAAGAAAATAATCCCGCAGCAGCGGGATCAGGCATCGTCGTCGTCACCCTCGGAAGGTGGTTTGGTGAGAATATCGTCAACCAGACCGTATTCCTTGGCTTCTTCGGCGCCCAGAAAAAAGTCACGATCAGTGTCATTGGCAATTTTCTCCACTGACTGACCGGAATGCTTGCTGATGATGTCGTTGAGGACATCGCGATAGCGGAACATTTCGGCCGCCTGAATCTCAATGTCACTGACTTGGCCACCCACACCACCCATCGGCTGATGCATCATGACGCGGCTATTGGGCAGACAGTAGCGTTTGCCCTTGCTCCCGCCGACAAGCAAAACCGCAGCACCGCTGCATGCTTCTCCCACGCAGTACGTTGCGACCGGGCAAGACAACATCTGCATGGTGTCGTAGATCGCTAACGTTGCTGTGACGCTGCCGCCTGGCGAATTCAGGTAAAAGTGGATGTCTTTTCGCCGGTTTTCGCTCTGCAGGTAGAGCAATTTCATCACCACGTCGTTCGCGTTCCCGTAATGAATCTCGCCCTGCAAGAACACAATCCGGTTCTCTAGCAGCAGGTCCCCAAGCGTAAGTTGACGCTGCCGTTGGTAACCTTGGTATGACTGACTACTGGCCATCTCAGCTTCGAGCGGCCCGA
>JAAHTH010001506.1_pt1 | contig 20033 bp, 18 predicted proteins | sample 6116091 | NCBI WGS metagenome assembly JAAHTH01 (sample SAMN13939990, study PRJNA603662) | sponge metagenome | isolation source: marine sponge | host: Mycale hentscheli | place: New Zealand | collected 2006 | reverse complement strand
TCCATGAGGTCCATACACTTTTTTTGATGGCGTGTCGAAGACAGGATAGCCATAAGAATCAATGTATCCCTCGTAATTCCACTCCATAGGAATGAACAAAGAATAGAGTCCTGAACGAGTTTGTCCATTAGCATTTCTTTTTGTAACGTCTGAGTCATCGTATAATTTTTTAAAGTTTCTACCACCTTTGTCTAAAGCGTTTGATGTTGATCCCATCATGCATTTACCTATAATTCTAGAACCTAGTCTTAGCGTTGTTTTAGTAACACGCCAATTGTTTTGTATATCATTAGGTCTTTCCCATTTACCACTTTCATCATGTACTAATAATCTTAGTTTCTCACCATCATAAGCATTGTCACCAGTATTTTTCCAATCAATAGTTGTGTCAAGTCCGGCAAGATCTTCATTTTTTTCTGTAGATACTATAGACCTTCTTGTAAACTTAGAGGCTGGCACGCGATATGCTAGCTCTGTTTTAGGTCGATCCATACCGTCTTGTATTGGTTTGAAAAAGAAAGGATAGTTAACTGATATTGGTACTACCTTATCTGTAAACATTTTTTTAGCATCAGCACCTGATTTTGATAATATACCAAAACGCGCGTCAGTTGATATTGTAGCCATGTTAACAGTTTCACCAGATGCCATAAATGAAAATCCAGATCGTCTGTTTTTTAAATAACACATACCGTAGCTTCTGTTATCTGCTCTGCAAGCTTCCCAAAATATAAAAAATAATCTGTTTGATTCTCTAAAGTCTGGTTGGCCAACATCAATTTTTGACCATTGTAAATACATGTAATGAGTACCGGTTATAAATATAGGTTTATCTTTGTTTATATACCAAAAACCTTCTTCACGTCTTTTGAACTCAAGATCAATATAATCATACCATTTTTCTTTAAACTCTTCTGGGTATTCTCTCCAATCAAAAACCGTTTTTATTCTGCTTAATACTTTAGGATAATCAAATCTAGTCCATCTATTTTTTTCAAACTTATAAATGTTTTCTGCTAAAGGTAAAGCTATTTTAAGATTTTGTATTTCATAAACCTCTCCAATTTTACCTGTTCTAGATATGACAATCATGTCATGATCTTCGTTGTATCCATACTCCCATTTACTATACCTGTTCATTCGTTTAAGAATTTTAGGCTTAATATAATCAGGTAATACCTTATATAAAGTTTGCTTGTACATTATTTAGACCTCCCTTCAGCAAAACCACGAAATGTAGTTTCTTTTTTAACTTCTTTAGGTTTTTCATCAAGCATGTCTTGCTCTTCTTTAATTCTAGTTAAAATTTCAAAAGCATCAAATATAGCTAATTTTTTTGTAGCTGCTGCGTTTTTAAGTCTATCAGCAGTGATATCATCTTCACCGTCCACAATAGGTTCTTTAGCTACTTTTATTAATTCATCTACGGCTACTTGCCCAGCTAGAATTATATTTAATTTGGTCTTCTTTGTGTTCATATTTAATTACAATATCATTAGATTTCATACAGTATAATAACTCTCCATTGATAGCAAACTCCCATTCTCTTTTTGGCCTAAAGCCTACAGTGTCTCCTGGGTTAATTCCTAGCGCTTCTAAGGAGCTATTACCTATTTTTAATATACCAATAAGCTTTTTAGTTTTATCAGTGCTAAATTTGTCATCATTTTTTATAGGTTGAACAAAGCAACTATCATTAAACGACTTCCATTTGTTGTCTTTTTTATATAAAAAAACTTGATCTGGTTGAGCAAAATACAAATTATCTTTAAAGTATTTAGCGCTATTACGTTCGTTGCCTTTTATATCATACCATCTTCTAAATATATTATGATGAACAATTATTTCATCGCCTACATTTATAGATGTTTTATAAGCTAAAGGCGTAGAAACAACAATAGCTTTTCTACTAACGTTGACAAAATCATCAATTTTAGTGTTAACTATTAAAGATTTATTACCTACTTTTATTTCATTATCGTACCTTTTATTATAAGGCCTGACTATAAAATTAAATACACTATTCATTTAATATTGTAAATCGTATTCTACTGATATCGCCATGTTAGAATTAAATTTTTTCCATGGTAATACTTCTGAATTTTTTTTAATAAAAATATTATAAGACTTGTCTTGTTCGTCTAGTAATATATGAGAAATTTCATGTCCACCATATACTTGTTGACCAACAGAATAATGCATCGCGTCATTTTTGTAATCTGACCCGATGCTTATCTTTCTAATATTACTTTTTGTCATCTTCTGGAATCTCTGAGATTTCTCCAGTTTTTAAGTCGACTTGTACTTTACCAAATTCTTTTTCCAGTTCTGATTTAAAGTCTTCAATAAGAGTATTGTTTGCTTTAAATTGCTCTAAAAAATTAATTTTTTGGATTTCAAACGATCCTAGTTGTATTACAACTTCGTTTTGTTTCGCTGTTAGTTCCTGAATTGTTTTTAATTGTTCTTCAGAAATCATTTGTTTAGCTTCTTCTGCCATGTTGATTTAATTTAAATTGTTATTAATTAATTGTTATTTATATAATTACACGTTTTAAGTGCACTTTACTTAAGATTCTAATGTCTTAATTCTTCTTTCTAATTCTTCGTTTTTAATGGTTAAGTCTTTTATTGCCTTCATCATATAAGGAACCATTTCCATTGGATGAAAACCATATGTAGCTTTTTCATCATTTCCATTTAATTGATACGCTTCTGGGAAATTATCTTTTTCATATTGAGCAATAAATCCTCTTTCTTTTACAGTACCTTTGTCTCCAATAGCAACTTTAAAATCAAAACGTTTAGGTTGTAATGCTTTAAATTTATCTAATACATTTTCATCCCAAGTAGTTATATTCTTTTTAGTTCTAATATCTGAGTTAGTAGTAGAAAAAGTAACAGAAGTGTTACTATTATTATAACCTATGTAACCTATTATATTAGAAGTACTACCTCTAAAAAACTGCATGTATCTACCATACAAAGAACCGTAGTTAACCATCTGGAACATACCTGCTCCTTGACCTGTATTAGTATTTTGAAATCTTCCTACACCATCAAAATAAGAACCACCAGTGTCGCTAACTGTTATAACTATACCTTGCGAACCGTTAGGAGAAGATGATCCATATCTAAAGCCATAGGTACTTCCCGTACTTGTCCCAGCTGATCCAAAACCAATATATCCATACGCTCCAGCACCAGTACTATTAGTTGAAAACTTTTGTACATTATTATTATATAAACCTACAGCGCCATCATCCTGACAAAGAATACTGTTTTCACCAGACTTAGCTTGTATGTATATATTACCACCATCATCATTGTCAACATTATTTCTTATATATAAGTGACTTGTGTTATTGTCTATGTAACTAACACCGCTAGCGTGATATAGTTCTAGATCTTGACTATTACCAAGTTGTAATTTATCACTATCTTGTACGGTAATGTTACCTTGACATATTAACGTTCCACCAGCTGTTGTCGTGCCTGTTACCATTACATCTCCAGAAACACTTATATCCTGTGTTGTAGAAAGACTACCTGTTATAGCAATCCCTGCGTTTGTAGTTTCAAACTTTTTATTTCCTCCGTAGTATAAATCTACAGATCCACCATCAGTAAAGTCAGCACAGTTTGCGTTACCTGCCGCGTTTTGTATTCGAGTCTTGCTTGATATAAGAGTTAAATTTCCTGTTCCTGCATCTTTTATAAAACTATCTAAGCCGTTGTGGTATATTTCAAGATCTGATGAATTTCCAAATAAAGCTTTTACACCATCGCCATGAAAAGTAGGTTTAGAAAAAACATTCAAAGTTGAACCACCATCTAATCTAAAATATTCAGCAAAACCACCAGAACCATCGTCACATCTAAATATTATATCTTTATCATCTGCTAAATTTTCTACATATAAATCGCCTGTTGCGTTTTGAATATGTGAGTTACTACCATTATGAAATAATTGAAGGTCACCAGCATCACCAAATCTTGATGCAATACCATCATTATGATACACTCCTAAAGCTGCTGTTACAACTATAGACCTCTGGCTGCCATTTAATGTCATATATTTTTCTACTCCACCACTACCATTATCACTCCAAAATTTAATATCTTTATCATCAGCGTAATTTACAATTTGTAAGTCTCCTGTGTAATTTTCAACCCAACTATCAGTTCCGTTGTGCTTTAATTGAAAGTCGTTGTCATCTCCTAGCCATAATGAAATATTATCATATAACTTTACTGTTTTTAGAAATTGATTAGTTACACTACCACCATCTAATCTAAAATATTGAGCTACGTTACCTGAACCATCATCACTATAGAATTTAATATCTCCATCATTTGCTTTTTGTTCTATTAGTAAATCGCCTGTTTCATTTACTATATTACTATTACTACCGTCATGATATATGTTAAGATCGTTACCAGTTCCAAAAATTAATTTACGAGATGGTAACCCACTGTCAAGAAATTTTAAATTTCGTGAAAATATAGTATTTGATTCACCACCGTCTAATCTAAAATATTCAGTTAATCCACCTAATCCATCGTCGCATTTAAAATATATATTCCCATCATTTGTAGTTTGTTCTATATATAAATCTCCTGTATAATTAGATATATAAGAATTAGTACCATTATGAGCTAACACAAAATCAGTCTGAGATCCAAGGAATAATTGAACGCTATCATTTAATCTTAAATTTCCAGTCATTGCACCGCCGGATAGTGGTAAGAAAGGACCACTTGTAAAAATATCAGAACTTAATTGTCTTGTTTGTATTTGATCACTTGCAGATGTTACTAATTTTAATGAAATACTATTAAACACACTACCAGATCCATTGTTAATTCCAAAAAGAGTATTAGAACTTCCTGCAACAAGATATAACTCATTTAAACCTACAGATAAACCACCACTTTGTAATCCTGCGGCATAAACTAAAGGTGTACCTGATATACTAGCAACATCTACCGTTATAAAATAAGTAGCACCACCTGTAAGCGAAATAGATTGATAAGCTAATCCATTTCCTGTTTTTGTTAATTGACCATTTGTTATTGATTCACTACCACTCCATAAATCTGGATTACCAGTAAAATCTCCATTACTTACTAACTCAGACCCTATTGTTTCATTTCTAACTAAAACAGAAGTAGATGTTGCGTTACCTGGTAAGTCAGAAACACCAAACGTTCCGTCTACTTCTAATTTAAAATCTGGACTAGTCGTTGCAATTCCAACGTTACCTGCTGAGGTAATACGCATTTGCTCAGTACTGTTAGTATCTAAAACAAGCGGGTGTGCACTGTAAGTTCCTAAATGTGAATTAGAGTCTTGACTGAATGCTAGTAATGTAGCGCCTTGGGTAGTATCTTTTATTTTTATACCTGGAGAGCTTGCAGTTTCTAAAGTGAGTAGATGTGTAGGACTAGCTGTTCCAATACCAACTTTGCCTTCTTGAGTAAGTCTCATAACTTCTCCAACTGTCCCTGCGTTAGCAGTGTGGAATGACAAGTCGCCTCCTTGTGCTGAATTAGTATTTACTTCTACATCACTTCTTATCCTTGCATACACGGCCTCTGTAGCATTAGCTGTGTTAAAACTAAAATCTAAAAATGATGCAGCAGCTGTTGATGAATTAGGTCTGTGTAAATTTAATATGCTTGCATTATCTTTACTAATATCTAAAACGTAGTTAGGAGCAGTCGTTCCAATCCCAACGTTGCCGTCAGAGAGAATAGTCATTTTTGTAGTTGGACCAGTAGCTGTTGATACGTGAGTTGTTTGAAAATGTAAATCAGATGATCCATTGTCTAACGCGCTTCTTACTCCTTGTATTCTTGCAATATAATCTGTTAAAGTTCCAGATGTAGATGCCCCAAATATAATTTGACCACCCATACCAGGTGTGTTACCTCCATCAATATCTAAAAATATATTAGCTGTAGGCGAAGATGCGTTAGCCGCGGTAATTTGTAATTTAGTAAGAGGACTAGTCGTATTAATCCCGACGTTGCCACTAGATTTTACTATTAATTTTTCTGTTGGAGTACCTGTTAAAGTAGGGTTAGTTAATATACTGAAATCACCGCCGCCTGATCCGTCTCTTTTGTGTCTTAATATAGTACCTAAAGTGCCTGCGCTAATATTACCAGCAATCATTTTTATATCTACAAAGTCATCTACATTTCCACCTGTATTGTGTAATTCTAAAGCAATACCGTCGCCTGCTTGTCTAACATCTAGTTTAGAATTAGGACTTGTTGTCCCGATCCCAACAAATTTTTGACCTGATACAGTAACCGCTATATTGTTATCATTAAAACTACTCCCAGCTACTCTTTCTATTGCTAAATCAGTATTACTATTGTTACCTCTTAAAGCCCAATTTCTATTTATTAAAGTAATGTCTCCAAGCACATCTAATTCTGCGTCAGCAAAAACGCTATCACCATTAACTGCTAATTTACCTGAAAAAGACGAATCACTTGCGCCAATAGTTAGTTTAGGAGAAGTTCCTATTTTTAATACTAATTCATCACCAGTACTAAACTGTAATCTTGCATAATTATTTGCTTGATTATAAAAATATAAATTAGGAGACGCGTCTATATGGTCGTCTAAAACTAAGTCACCACCAAAAGTTGAAGACGTGCTAGTACTTATATTGTTAGTGTAAAGCGTTGCCCATCTCTTACTTGCTCCTCCTAAATCTTTAGACCCATTAACCGAAGGTTCTGTGTTTCCAAAGAAAACGGATGTGTTACCATTAAATGCTATTGGGCCATCACCAATAGTTTCACTATCAGTAAACTTAGCTACAGAACTTGATGTACCACCTCCAGATAAAACAGTGGTGTTATCTATTTTTTGCCACAAACCACTAGAACCTAGATCTTCGTTCCATATTACCCAGTCACCTACATGCCAACTATCTGGTTCTGTAGTTCCACCATTTGGGTGAGCAGCACCATCAGCACTACAAATAAAGTAATCACCTGAGTCATCAGTTCTTGTACTTGCTTGCAAGCTTGGATTACCATAACCGTTGTTTAAACTATCGTCTGGATTCCATACTCCTAAATAATTAGCACCACCTGATATACTATTATCAACGTATGCTTTAATGCTTTGTTGTGTAGCTAGTGCTGTTGCACTGTTACTAGCCATGTTATCTTCATCTAATATTGTTGTAACTCTAGTTCCACTACCAAATCTTACACCTGAGTTATTAATATCTAATCTTTGTGTTCCACCTGTAACAACTCTCCAAGTATCACTAGCATTAAAACCAAAAAAAGTATTAGTATCACCTATGTGAAAAATTTCACCAGAGATGAATATTGTTCCATTAAAAGTAGTATCACCACCAGTTTTAAAACTAACAATATTTGTAGCATTAGCTTCATCTCTAATGTATAAGAAATCATCGCTCCCATCTTGCCAAAGACGCCATTTTATAGCACCGTTAGTTCTATATATTAAATTATTATCATAACTTGTACCTCCTCTGTCTAAATTTACAGAAGCGTGTGTTGATGAATCTACACTTATTCCATTACTATTGCCGTTAACTATTAAATTACCTAAAGTCTGTACATCTCCACTGGAATTAATGTTAAGTAACGTGCTACTGCCATTTGTTCTAAAATGCATGGAGTTGGCCGTGTGGTCGTAGAATATTTCACCTGCATTAACATCTGCGGCATCACCAAAAGCTATAACACCATATCTTTTTCCGTTACCTGCTATTGTAATTCCAGCACCATCTTGAGCTGAAGCACCTCCTTTTATAACTAAGTCTTCAGCATAACCATAACCATCTGCGTCTGGAGTTGCTGTACCTATTCCTATGCTACCACTATCCTCAATTACTAAAGCGTTAGCGTTATTACCAACAATAGTATTTGTTCCTGATCTATAAATAATATTAGCTGTATCAGCTTTGTTATTCATAATATCACTTCTTACTTTTGTTGTTTCTATTGTTCCCGCAAAAGTTGCATTACTACCAATTAATTTTAATGTTTCTACATTTGTAGTTTCATTTTTAAAATACAACTGTCCAGATGCTACAAATTGGCCCCATTTAACAGAAGAGTCTTGCATGTATATTACAGGATTACCACCTCCTGAAGAATTAATAAAAAGAACATTATTTCCTGAGCTTTGTGTCATTGTAACATCACCTGAAAAAGTTGCGAGGCGAGCTGTGGTAAATCTTAAAATAGCATTAGCAGTATATTCTGCTTGACCTCCCGTGTCATGTCCAATCTGCCAAGTATCACCGCCACCATAAGGTACGCCAGAATACCATTCTGAACTAGCGTAAGCAGAATCATAATAAAATATTCCTTCACCTCTTCCTTCGTAACCATATATTCTTATTGCAGCTGCTCTAGCTGGCGATCCCGCTGTATTTGTACCTACAACATTTAAATAAGTTGTAGTGTTGCCTGATCCACCAACAGTAAATGTAGAACCATCATATGTTAATTCTGGCTCTCCTTCTATATTTGTAGCACTTGTCCATACAGCTAATTGATTGTTAACTGGAGTTCCACTTTTAGTTACATTACCTTGAGGCACACCGCTAATAGCAGAGTCTACATAAGATTTAGTTGTAAAATTAGCAGAAGCCGAAGGAGTTATACCAGATACTTGACCTGCAAAAGTTGCACTACCATTACCTCTTAGTGTTATTTTTTGAGTACCATCTGAACTTCTTACAACAATAGCGTTGTCACCGTCTGTTTGCGATAAGATACCATAATCATCACCCGAAGGATCTTTATCTACTTTTATACCCCAATCACTACTATCGTTAGTCACTAAAATACCAGCATCACCAGTACGATTACCTGTATAATCAACTGTTAAACCCGCGCTAGTAATATCACCTGCAAAAGTTGCTGCTCCACCATCTGACATATCAAGCGTAAGAGCGTTTATAGTAGAGCCACCATCATTACCTCTAATGTAAATATCTTGATTGAGTGCTAAGTTGTCAAAATATACATGTCCTGTATTATTTCTAATAACACCGTCTGCTCCGTCATGAAATAGTATCATATCGTTGCCAGAACCAAGATTTATAATTCCACTATCTGCCATAAAAATATCATCACCAACTGTAACATCACCTGCAAACGTTGCGGTAGAACTATCTAAAGTTAAACGTGTAGCCCCAGCAACTTCAAAAAATATGTTTTTACCAGCTAAAGTGTTTTTCATTGCAAAGTTACCTGCCTGTGAAGCATGACTACCACCATAAGCAATGAAATAAGCATTATTAGTACCGTGTGATGAAGTTTGAAATTGTTGAAGAGTAAAAGATGTTTGAGTACTACTGCCTAATGTTAATGGTGTTGCTGACGCAGAAGTGCCACCAGTAAAAGTTGCAGTTGGTCCTGTTATTGTACCTGCAAAAGTTGCATTTTGTGATGTACTTAAGGTTAATGCTATTGTATCATTAGTGAAAAAATGCATAGGTATATTTGCAGTAGCTCTAACTTGAATATTGCCGGCAGCGTGATTTAAAATAAAACCACTTGTACCGCCTCTAGTTAATCTAAGATATGCTTCACCACCTGTTCCACTTCCACCGTCAATACTTACGACAGCATCTCCAGTTCCTGTTCCTGCTGCACCGAAAGTAGAAACGGCACCATTTACATCTAGCTGACCCGCAAAAGTTGTATTGTTAGTGCTTCTGTTTACCGTAATAGAATTTGATGAAGTTCCATAATTATATAGTGCAAATTCAGTATCATTAGAAAATAATCCAAAATTAGCACTACCATCACCAAATATTAACTTAGCTTCACTGTTATTTCCATAAGAATATAAGTATAAAATATTACTTCTAATACCTACATTTTTATTGCTAGCGCCTGAAATTAATTGGATAACAGTTGAGCTACCAAAATAATCCGTTGTCGAACCAACATACAGTTGACCTGTTATTGTTGATAAACCAGTGCCTCCAACTGTTATTCCGCAGGTGGTAGAAAGTGGTGAATAATTTATCATCTATTAAATTTAATTGTTAGTATTAAGCTATAATTTTTTGTACTAATACTCTTATATTATTTGGTGGTGCAGTGCAAGCTTTTACCGTTATTGTGTTACTGCCAGTTCTATCAACTTCAACAAATACTGTTTCATAAGTTGTAGCATCGTAAGTTTGAACCATTACGTCAAACGTTCCTAAATTGTGAGTTACTGTGTTTGCAACTCCAGCCGATAAAGTAAACGTTCCAGCATAAGATGTTGCTTGTGTTGTAGCAGAAGCTAAACTAGCAACTGTTACGTATTTGTTTACATCTCCACTTGAATCCCAAACAGGTATTCTATCAACTGAAGCCGGAGTACCAAGATTAGCTAAGCCTTCAATATTTAAACCAACTGTGTAATCAATGCTTTCGCCAGCTGAAGGATTTACATATATACCTAGTTTATCATTACTAGTACTTGCGACAATACTTCTTGCGTAGTTACCAGATGTTTGAGTACCTAATGTTACATCTGAAATAGTAACAAAACCTGTAGTTACTGAAAAGTCAGCAGAACTATAACTTGATATACCTAGTGTTGCAGCTCCAGAGTTTGCGCCAGCAGTTGCTAAATCTGTATCAGACTGTACAACTGACCAATCACCAACAACAGAAGCATTAGCTGCTCTAGCTACAGTAGCTATAACAGAATCACCAGGTGTTAATGGATACGAAGCATCTCCGTAGAAATTACCGCTTTGAGTTCCTGAAGCTACGTAATAATCACCTACAGCAATTGCTACTCTAGTTCCGCCCCATAAATATAATCCATTATTAGCACCAGAAGTAATTTCTCCTGTATCTGCTCTAAATCCACCTTTAAATTCTAGTAAACCAGTTGTTGCAGCATCTACATATTCTTTTGTAGCAGCATCTTGTTGACCAACAGGATCTGCTAAATTTATAATTCTTTGACTACCTAGATTAACATTACTGTTAGCAGCACCCCAATCGTTTAATGGAATATTAGTTGATAATGTTTTAGCATTAGAACCGCCATCTACAACAACTATATGGTCTGCAGCTGCGTCATAATCTGTTATAGTAGTAAGCTCGTTTAAATCAAGATTAACAGTAACTATTCTTGATGATTCAGCTGTGTCTATACCTACAGAACCAGCTACTTTAACTGTTTGACCATCGTCAACAGAAGAAGAACCAGTGTCACCAGCTATAGTAAAACTATCTATTAAACCACTAGTAGCAGCTTCAACAAATGCTGTTGTAGCAACTTTAGTAGTATTATCTCCAGATGATTGTGTTGTTGCTGTAGTAGCTGAACTTATTGTTCCGTTTAATTGACCGTTTACAGTTGTAACCCATATATTACCCGAACCATCTCTATCGACAAGAGTAGACGCGGTTGCAACACCAGCAGCTCCAGTTATCGCGTTTGCAGTTACAGTATTAGTTGCGCTTACGGTTAAATTAATAAGACCTTTAGTAGATGTATCTACTTTAGTAAACGTAACAGTCTCTCCATCGTCAATTGTTTGAGATGTTGTACCATCACTAATAATGAAGTTGTCAAAACTACCAGCGTTTATATATGTTTTTAATTTACCTAAGTTTGCGTATTTTACATTATCATCTGTAGCGTCGCTAAATATAAACTCGTCAGCATCAACTAAAGTAACAGCAGAACCATCTCCTGCCGCGCCAATAATACTATCAGTACCGATGTAATCTATAGCTACATCATTTGCGTTAACTGTTATACCAGCGCCTTCACCTACATTAAATGTTATTGTTTCAGTATTTGTTTGATTAAGAGTAAAAGATCCACCAGCATTAGCAAGACCAGACCCACCACTTAAAGTAATTGTAGGGTTATTAGCTGGTGTTGTAGCAGCCATTAAATTAGCTACAGTAATAGATTTATTAGTTGTTGTTGATAAATCATATATTATTAACTCATCATCATCAGCTGGAGTTGCACCAATATTTGTTTGGCCTATAATATCTAAACCAACTACTGGCACAGGACCTGACTGACTAGTTACGCTAATACCTTTTAATGCATTTCCTGTAGCAGGCACTACACCTGTTACATCACCTGTAGTTACATTTACCCAGTTACCTGCACCGTCTAAATATTGACCAGCAGAACCACCTTCTGGAACATAACCAACATTACTACCACCATCGTATTTAAATGCGTTTAAAGTTACAGCTCCGGTTGCAGCAGCGTTTACTGTTATAGCTTCACCTGTAGAGGCAGTTCCGTCACCTGAAGTTATGCTTTCTACACCTTGGCCAGTACCTATTGGTACCCAAGTTGGAACAGCACCATTAGTACATATAAAAGGCTGGTTTTGATCAGTTCTGTATATAATCATACCAGTCACTGAGTTAGCGGCTGAAGGATTAGCTCCTAGTTTTTGTAGAGACGTGTTTTGTATCTCATTTAAGGTTAAATCTATGTCGCAAAAATATTGTAATGCCATGTTTTGTTAGTTTAAGTATATTTTACCTGACTGCGCAGAGGTAAAAGTTAGAGTTAGTGTTGATGTAGTAGCGTATTGAACTTCACCATATATTATGTCGTTAGCCGTAGTTACAACGGTAACAGATGGAAATTTGTTTAATGTATGTGTAACATTTACAACATTAGTATTGTTAAATGTTATTATTTCTGTTTTATCACCAGTGCTGTCAGTGTCAAACTGAAGCATAGTATATATTTTGTCATCTACTAAAACGCCGTTGCCACCTAAGTAAGTAACTACAGCTGTGTAAAAAGGTGTTGTGCCTATTTGTGTTAATGAATCTAAAGTGTAATGACCAAAATTAGATATAGCATCTCCTTCACCTATAAGTATGTTTGATCCTATTAAGTATTGAAAAAATTGAGTAACTATTTCATCAGATAAATCTGTGGTTGATATTACAAAAGAAGTAACGTTAGCAAAAGGAATATTAGCAACACCTGAAGCTCCATTTATTCTAAAAAACTCACCTACAGCACCTGTGTTAGTGTCTTTGTTGTATTTATAAGACATTTGTCCACCAACCATTATTTTAGCTCGAAGATTCAAATAGTCTGCTATTTGTTGAGCGGTAAAGTTTCTTGTTGATCCGTTAGTACTATTAGTACCTATCCATCTGTCTAAGTCATTAACAGGTAAATAATCTGGATACGAACTAATTAATGCCATGCTTATTTATTGCTTATTGTTTTAAATTTTTCCGCTCCTCGCGAGCCAAAGTATGCTATGTAAACTGTTGTGGTTAAAGTTTTTAGTAAACTTATCCATTCTTGCTCTACTGTAAAAGATATATTTTCATGGCTATCGACCCATATAAAAGCAATAGTCATTACAGATAAAAAAATCAAAGACAACGGGCGAGTGTTTTTACTAAGCCAACTATCTGACTTCATATCGCTAGCCCAGCGCTTTGATATTTCTTGCATTTCAACCATATCTTGTTCTAGTAGTTTTAATGCTTTTTCTTTATCCTCTGCAGGTAATGCAGGATCTTTATGTATAAGATTTTTAACTAAACCAAGAACCCCAGCGTCAGGTAATACATCACCCGCTATATTTAATATACCGGGTGCTGCTTTACTCAAAAATTTTCCAACTTTGGTTTCGTTAAATTTTTTTTTACTCATTATATCTTGTATAGTTTAAAACACCTTTGTAATCACCTATAAAAGTAACCTTTAAAGTATCATCTTTATTGATTTCATATTTAACAACAACTTTATAATTATTTTTTTTGTTGTGTATAGTTGTTGTTACAAAGTTTTTACCATAATTAACTATTTTACTAGTTAATCTATCTGGACCAATATATTTTACTTTTTTTATTTTACCTTTATGATAGAAAAAAACAGTTACATATTCTGTTGCTTCGTTAGTCCAAACGCCTTCAATTTTTTTTAATTGAGCTGAAGACGTTAATGTGAACAATGTTAATGTTAATAATATTAATTTTTTCATATAATTTAATTTAAGTGTTATAATATATATAATCACACAAAATCAAAAAATATTACTTTAACTAATATTAATATATAGTACCTTTAGTTTTCTTATTTTTTTTGTATGACTCTAGTTTTTCTCGGTATGTAGGATCTAAAGTTCCTTGTTTTTGCAAGCTTGAAGCAACTTCCTCAGCTGATTGAATTTTTGCTTTATTTAAGTTAGTATCTCTGTTTCTTTTAATTTCAAACATTGAAGATGAATTAGCATTGTAAGCCGGATCTGTTGGTGATAATCTATTAAGAAAGTTTTCACCTATGTTTCCTGTTACTTGATTCATTTGATCAGCTCTTTGACTATTTGTTCTACTAGTTCTACCCATCTGAGCAGATACAGGTGTATCTTCTAGTCCTTTATAGTAATCGTTATCACGATTTGAATGAGAAAAGCGATTACTATAATCATTTCCTTCTACAGTATGTGCGCCTCCCATTAGTGATAGTTTTTTACCCCTGTCTGATGTAAATTTATCTGCTCTATCATACGCAAAAGTTTGCGCTCCACTTTCTGGATTAGTATTTGCTTTTTGTAAAGCTTTGCTAAATCTACCTATTTCCGCTTCTGGTTTGTGGTCTGATACAGGAGATGATCCTTCATAACCGTTATACTCTTCATTGCTTTTAGCTTCTTCTTTACTAACAACATGGCTTGGGTTTTGTACAACATCTGTAATAGCTGTTTGTCTATCAAGTGTTCCACCACCTAAATCAACATCAACTTCCCAAGGCTGAATTGGCTTAGAGTCAGGGTCATTATTTGCTAATGGATAAGCTTTTGGCCCTCCTGATATTAATCCTCTTTCGGCCATACCTTGACCTGTTTTTAAACCGTGGCTTTTAGAACCAGGCATCATTTTAAATCCCATAATTTATTTTTTTATTTTTGTTATGCATTATATGCTTCTTTTTCCCATGGAAGGGTTTTGTCACCTTCGTCCATGTTTTTTCTTAAATATCTTTTACCTTTCCAAGTAACTGACGTTTCATCGTAAGATAAGTCTCCTCTTTCCATCTGGTCTAAGTGAACTTTTTCATGTTTTAAAACTTTTTCTTCTTCTTCAGGTGACTGATTTGGCGCTACTATTATTGTACCGTTATCATTAGCCATACCTAAAGCGCCACCATCTATATCTCTATGATATATTGGTGTATTTAACGTACAATTACAGTACGGTGCCCCTTTCATGGAAAAAGCCATAATTACATGTTTCCTTCTCCAGCTCTTCCAGCCTCGTCGTGAATAATAGGCATATCAAATCTAGAATTAGACGCTTGCCAGTGTCTAGACATAGAAGATCTATATGATTGTGGATCTGCTGTCATTTTAGCTCCATAATCTTTTTTATGAGCACCATGTCCTTTAGCACCGTAATCATCATATTGTTTTGGTCCTAAATGATTTCCTTCTTTGTCATGTTTCATTTCTCCTCTGTGAGCTCCGCCTTCAAAAGTTTTAGGCCCTTTTTCAGTGTCTCTCTTTTTTTTGTCGTCTTCGTAAATTTTGTTTTGGTCATTTTTGATTTGAATTCTCTCCTCAGCCATGTCTTTATCGTAATCTGCCATAATTTTTAGTTTATTGCAACGTATCTACCCGTTGCTGTTGTTAGTGTGTTAGTATTTCCGTTTGAGCCAGCAGCTGCGGCTCCAGAATTTACTCTGGATATTGCTACTGGTAATATTTCGCCAGGTTGTACTCCTTCAAAAAATACAGAATCCCCGTCTATTGTTGTTACATATATATCACATGCTAATGGTGGATTTGCTGCTGTTCCTCCACAATATAGTTGAAAAGGTATAGCATTAGCGCGTCCTTTATATATTCTATAACCATCTCTATTAGCTGTTGCCGGAAATATATTTGCAGATAAACTTAAAGTTGTTGCTGAATCAACAGCTGTCACTTTAGCAACGCCTGGTCTAGCAGCTGAAGTGTTATAAACAACATCACCTACTTGAACACCTTGATTGGTTATTTTTCCACTAGAATCTACCACTTGTAAAAATGCACCTCCTGAATCAGTTAGTTTGCTAGTAGCTACAGCTGTAGAAACTCCATTGTATTTAGATTCAGGTCCTGGTATGTTTATAGTGTCACTAGGTATTACTTTTATACCTCCTGAAAAATCACTTGCTGTTATCATCATAGTTATTGTGCTTTACTTGTTATTGGTCCTGGAGAATAAGAACATGGAGCTAATTTAAGCTTCATGCCTTTTCTACCGTTACTAGATCCTTCGCCGTGCAATCTACCTTTTTGGTCTAAAGGTCCGTCCCATATATGAGATTCACCTACTATACCTACTGAATCTTTTTTAGACGCATGCGTGTGTGCTTTATCTTCAATCATAATTTTTATTTTTTGCTTTTATATAAGTCCCCACCTGGTTTTAGTCTTTTAGCTAAAGCTTTTCTACGTGGAGTACATGTTGGTTTAGTCATTGGTGTGCAATAGCCTTTGTGGTCTGGGTTTATACCCATAAATGATTTTGGTCCTCCGTCAATAGAAAGTGGTCCGCCATATAAAGAATTCATACCTGTAGCGTCTATATTAGCTTCTGGCATTGGATTCATAATTTCTTGTTTTTGTAATTCACTACCATACAAAGAATTTCCTGTATTTAATTCTGGAGGTGAAAAAGGTGACATTACGGAAGAATATCCCATACTTGGTTGAACTCTAGGTTTACTAGCCATTGGTTTAACCATAGGTTTGTCTGAATTCATTTCGTGCATTGCTTGTGTTAATTGTCCACTTCCTGAGTTTCTGTCTTGAACTCTATTCATATCAGCCTCACTAACAACAGAAGCGCTTGTAGACCTTATATTATTAGGATCTGTATTAAATCCTGGATTAACAGGAACTTGTTGAGCTTGTTGAGCTTGTTGACGAGCCATTAAAGATTGCGCAGCAAGATTGCCAGGATTACTTCCAAAAAAACCACCCATAATGCTTTGAAATGGGTTATTAGAATTATTTGAACCTCCTAGAAGTGAACTTGTAGCATTACCCATTACGCTGGGTAGCATGAATTTTAATGGTGAATTATTTTTACTCATTGTCTCTTTCTTTTTTTGGTTTAAGTGTTCCATCTTCATTATAATTACCACTAGCTTGCCTTCTTGATGCTCTTTCTTCGTCACTAAGTCCATTTTTCTTAGTAACTGCGCTAAAATCTGGCTTATTCATAAAGTTTTCACCTAAACTTACAACTTTATTATCATGTGTGACTTCATTTACTTTACTTACAGGTAATGAAACTGGATCTACTTTACGTTGTTTAGCTTCTCTACCGCCAAGAACTCTAAGCGCTCTACCTACTCTTGTTCCTCCAGACTCGCTACTTGCTTCGTTAAGAGCTATTTTTTGATCATTTGTTAAAGTACCACCGGCTCTTTCAAGTTTATTAGCTTGACTTTCCATAAAGCCGCTTTTTCTGTTTTTTAATCTTTGCGCTCTACCTAATTTACCTTTACTTTCAGCATGTGCTATTCTTTGATCAAATTTATCTACGCTTCTTCCGTCTCTATCAAAAGCTGTAGTGCCTTTACCTTTATTTGTTACGCTAGCGTTTCTTTTAGCTGTTTCGTTAGGTGGTTCTGATACAACAGGTGTTGTTCCACCAGTATTGTTACCTAACTCAGCAGTTAAGTTGGCTGTAGATTTTTGTCCTTCTAAACTTATTACTGGAGCTTTCATTGAACTAGAACTTAAACCGCCTAATGGGGGGTTTTTTTCTTCTTTAAGTAGAGGTGATTTTAGTTTAAAAGGACTATTCATCTTTCTTTATCTTTATTTACATTGTATATAGCTTGAGTTAATACTTTATCAGTGTAACTTTTGCCATTTATTATCTTATTGCGTCTTTCGCTTTGAGGTATATCATCTTCACCTAACATGATTCGATACATTCTACTTATAAGTTGTTTGCACTTAAATGAAACTTTATAGATATTATACTTTTGAGTTGTCCTGTTTCTATGTCTCCATACAACAATCCAATCTTCTTTTAGTAATCTGTTCCAGCGCCTGTTATCCCAACTATAAGAATATGTACCTATTTTAAAATCATGCTTAGAAAAAAACTCCATGCAATCAAAATATATCAGCAATTCTAAATCTGCGTCATTTAAATCGTTGTTTTTGCAAGCCCATTTGCGTATTATACGGTAATGTTTTAGCAGTCCAATGTCTTTAATATCTCTTGCTGTTAGCTTTTTCATAAAACAACGACAACGTCTTGTAATTTTATAACGTGATATATAGTTTTATCTATTTCTATTTTAAATCCTTGAGTTACATCGTAATATATTATATCATTTTCCTTAACACCAACTACCTCTGACCCTATTGACAGTACTTTAGCCTCTATATATCTTATGTCTTCTCTTTGATTTTCCGCAAGCATTAAACCACCTTTAGTAGTTGTAGTACCTGCTTTTGTTTTTTGTATAACTAAATTTCTACCTATTGCTTTCATTATGCTCTTAAATTATTAATTACACAATCTGTTGACAATATTGTAGTCGCTACTGAAGCTGCATTAATAAGAGCACTTTTAGTAACTAACAAAGGATCAACAATCCCATTAGTTATCATTTTTACCATATTTCCTGTAACCACATCTAGTCCCATACCTTTTCTTTTAGGTATTTCGTAATCTTGAATACCTGCATTTTCCAGTATAGTTTTAAAAGGAGCTTTAATCGCTTCTAATAAAATTTGCTCACTTTTGTTTTGAGCCTTAATACCTGTTGAAGCGTTTAGCAGTGCTATTCCTCCTCCTGGTACTATTCCTTCTTTTATTGCAGCTTTTGTAGCGCAGATAGCATCTTCAACCCTATCTTTTTTTTCTTTTAATTCTACCTCTGAATTAGCACCTATCTTGACTACAGCTACTTTTGCTGATAATCTAGCTAATCTTTTTTCGTATTGTACTTTGTAACCAGTTAGTTTAGTGTCTAAAAGCTTTTTCTTAATAACTTCTATAAGTTCAGAAACATCTTCTGAAGCTTCACCAACTCTTATTATAGTCTCATCTTGATTACTTGTAGCTTTTAAGCATGAGCCTAAGTGTTCTGGCTTGATTAAATCCATATCATCACCTAAATCTTCGTTTATAACTACAGCACCTGTTAAAAGAGCTATATCGTTTAAAACTTCTTTTCTAGTAAATCCAAACGTAGGACTATCAACAATATTTACTTTAATATTACCTTTTATTTTATTCATAGCTAAAGCAGAATAAACTTGTTGATCGCAATCAGCTATAATTAATAAGGCTCTTTTTTGTTTTATTACATATTCTAATACACTTTGTATTTTACGTATGTTAGGTATTTCTGATTCTACAACTAAAACTAATGGATTGTTTAATATAGACACTTTTTTATCTTTATCTGTGGCAAAATGTGGCTGCCTTAATCCTTTTTCATATTGTATACCATCAACAATATCTACAATTGTTTCAGACTCGTTGGATTCCTCCATAGCTACGATGCCTGTATTTCCTACAGCTTTAAAAGCTGAACCTATTAAACTTCCAAGGTGCTTGTCGTTATTAGCTGATATAGTTGCTACTTGATCTATCATTTGACCTGTAACAGGTGTGCTGTGTTTTTCTAAGTATTTAACTACTTTTTTTACAGCTGAATCTATACCTTCCTTTAGTATTCTAGGATTTTCATCTGGTAATCTATCTTTAGCTTCATGTAATATAGCATGCGCTAACACAGTAGCGGTAGTTGTACCATCTCCTGCTTCTCTTACTGTTTTTCTAGCTGCTTCTTTTAAAAGTACAGCTCCCATATTTTCTACTGAATCTAGTAGAGTTATAGTATTTGCAACCGTTACACCATCTTTTGTAATAACTGGTTGACCTGCTTCATCTTCAAGGATAACACATTTGCCGCTAGCCCCTAATGTGGAGCTAACAGCTTTTGTGAGTTTATCTATCCCTTTAAATATCTTATC
>JAAHTH010000176.1_pt5 | contig 20063 bp, 11 predicted proteins | sample 6116091 | NCBI WGS metagenome assembly JAAHTH01 (sample SAMN13939990, study PRJNA603662) | sponge metagenome | isolation source: marine sponge | host: Mycale hentscheli | place: New Zealand | collected 2006 | reverse complement strand
AAACATTTAGTCTAATCAATTTATTACCGCAGACAGAATTCTGGAACTCAATTTTAAATCTACTCACGATGAAATAACAAATGCCTCTTGGATTCGAAATCGGTTTTGACCGACCCTGGTTTTTATTGCTGCTAATCATCATCCCGGTGATGTGGGCCTTTAGCTACAACAGTCTCGCTGGACTTGGGCGCGGGCGTTGTCTTCTCGCATTGGCGTTTCGCTCACTCGTCGTTTGTCTTGTCGTTTTCGCAATCTCTGATGCAAAATGGCAACGTTCGACTGACCGCCTCACTGTTCTCTACTTGCTAGATCAAAGCGAGAGTATTTCTTCCGCCAAACGAAAACTAATGCTCGACTTCGCTTACGAGTCAGTCAAGCAGCATCGTCGAGATAAGAAGAAGGATAAGGCAGGCGTTATCATTTTTGGTGGTAATGCAAAAATCGAATCAGCTCCCCACGATGGAGAAATTCCCTCAATTGGAAAAATTGAATCCAGCGCCAGCCTCGAAACGGGTGCCACTAATTTAGCCTCGGCCTTAAAACTTGCGACCGCGTCTTTTCCCGAGGACACAGCCCGGCGCGTCGTCATTATTTCCGACGGAAATCAAAACAACGGCGACGCGATCGAGGTAGCTCAAAAAATGGCCGATGACGGCATCGGGATCGATGTCGTTCCGGTCGAACTGATCCCAGGTGCCGAGGTTTCAGTTGAAAAAGTCGTCATTCCAATGGATGTCCGGAAAGGACAAAAGTTCGATACTCGAGTGGTTATCAATAATGAAGCACCCAATGGTGAAACCGTTTCCGGAAAATTGCGTCTGACGAGGAAAACTGCTCAGAGTGAAGAACTGGTAGACGAACAAGACATTATACTTGAGCCCGGGAAGACCATCGTTGGCTTCACGTCCCAGCTCGATCGATCAGCGGTCTACACGACTGAAGCTGTATTTGTGCCCAACCAGGGGCAGAATGATGCCATTTCTCAAAACAATTCCGCCTCGGCGTTCACTCAGGTACGCGGAAAAGGAAAAGTGCTACTGATCGAAGATGCATTTCATCCCGGTGAATTCTTACATCTTGTTGAACGACTGCAGCTTAATTCAATTGAAGTCGATGTTATTCAATCGAATAATTTATTCACAACACCGGCAGAGTTACTCCAGTACGATTCGGTGATCCTCGCAAACTTACCCCGGGCGTCGGGTGATGAAAATCCTAATCAAGAAATCGAGTCGTTCAGCGACGCACAAATCCAAATGTTGGTAGATAACTGCGAATACATGGGATGCGGCATCGTAATGCTCGGCGGCGACCGCTCTTTCGGTGCCGGCGGTTGGTCAAACACACCGCTTGAAGAAGCGATGCCGGTAGACTTTCAAATCAAAAATGACAAGGTTTCGGCGGTTGGTGCGTTGGCACTTATGATGCACGCTTCGGAGATGGCCGACGGGAATTACTGGCAAGTCAAAATTGGCGAAGAAGCCATCAAAGTCCTTGGGCCAATGGATTACTGCGGTGTGATTGACTGGAGAGATTTTGGCGGAACTCCAAGGTGGCTTTGGAAAATGCCAACCGGCGTCGATCGAATTTTTGGCAACCGCAACAAGATGCTCGCGTTAATCAATAAGATGAGACCGGGTGACATGCCTGATTTCAATGCTCCGATGAAAGTAATGCTCAATGGACTCGTAAAAGTAAAAGCATCCATGAAGCATGTGATTATCATCAGCGATGGCGACCCAACGCCACCATCTGCGGGACTCCTTCAGCAGTTCATCGACGCTAATATCAAAATCACGACCGTGGCAGTAGGAACGCATGGCCCTGCCGGCAGCAGTCCTCTTCAAAAAATCGCCAACAAAACAGGTGGCAAATATTATGTCGTCAAAAACCCGAAAGCACTTCCGAAAATCTATCAGCGGGAAGCTAGACGGGTTTCGAAGCCGGTCATTAAAGAATCACAATCTGGAATGCAAGTCGTAGGTGTATCGGGAAGGAGTGACCACGAAATCATCCGGGGGATTGACCTTAACGAGCTTCCACCGTTTCTCGGCTATGTGATGACCACAAGAAAGAAAAGCAACCTTGTTGAACAACTCGCCCTTTCCAACGATCCAAAAAATGATGGTGGCGAAAATTCAACACTGCTCGCTGCGTGGAGATATGGCAATGGCCGAACCGTCGCATTTACAAGTGACGCCGGCAAGAAATGGACCTCCCAATGGTTCAACACGGAGGTCTACGACAAGCTATTTGTGCAAATGGTGCGGCACTCCATGCGTCCTATCACTGAAGACGCAAATTTTTCAGTCGCCTCCGAATTAAAAGATGGCGTAGCCAGAATCGTAGTTACTGCTCTTGATGGGGATGAAGAATTAATAAACTTTCTGAACCTTACGGGCACCGGCATTAAGAACTCTCCTGATTCCGCTGAAACCGAAGCGATCAACCTTGAGTTCAACCAGGTTGGCCCCGGTCGCTACGTTGCGGAACACCCGGTAGAGGGAACTGGAAACCTCCTCTATACCATTTTCCCGGGCGATGGATACGAGCGACTTAACGCTGGAATTAACGTTCCGTATTCAACCGAGTTTTCTGACCGGGAAACGAATCTTCCACTCCTCGACACTCTCAGTCAGATGACACCCCGAGGTGGTAAACCGGGAGTCACCCTCGACACACTGTTGGAACCGCGTGCTGAATGGTTCAACTCGGGAGAGCTAAATAAACAGGGTAGAACTGCCTTGGGCGAATCCATCACCACCAATACATTTCGGCCCACACTCTCCGCCGCAGTCGGCATCGAGGACATCTGGCCCTGGCTGTTGGTTATCTGTGGAACGGCATTCTTTTCCGATGTATTCGTTCGCCGCGTCTCTGCGTCTCCGTGGGCAATCACCCTTTGTTTCGTCGCGGTCTTTTCAGCAATCGGACTGATTGCACTTGCAGTGCCGACAATCATTGAAAGCGGATTCAAGGTTGAAATGCCCATCGTCGATTGGTGGACGATCGCGGCAGTCATTGCCTTATTAACCGTTTACGCGGCGTTTTACCTCTCATTTTTTGTAACCTCCGATTGGTTCACTGAGCGATTTGCGACCATCAAACAAAAACTATTCCGCCGAACCAAAGAAACCACCGCAGCAAGCATTGACCGTTTAAAAAGCAGAAAAGCGGAAATCGAAAAAGGTATCGAATCACGCCGCGCAACCACGAAATTCATCCCCGAGGATGAAACAAAATTAAGTGGTGGCAAGAAGCTCGAGGAAATCATTGCCAGTGAAATCGAAAAGACTCCGGCAATGCCTCCAAAGATTCATCGCGACAAACTCGATGCAGATGAATCCAATTCCTATACATCTCGTTTGCTCGATGCAAAACGAAAATTAAAACATCAACAACGAAAAAACGATGAGTAACTCCATCTCATTTAATTGCTCAAACATGTGAATGAACCAATTCACGAAATACTCAAGACAGATATTTAAATTTAGCTCTCAGGAAATCTGAAAACTATGAACGATGAATTGCAATTCCAGGAACAAGCCGAGAAATTTCGCGAACGTTATCAACAAATCAAAGATGAAATCGGAAAAGTGATTGTCGGGCATGACGAAATCATTCATGGTGTTTTGACTTGCATGATGATTGGTGGCCATTGCCTGCTCGAAGGCGCACCCGGCCTGGGTAAAACGCTTTTGGTGTCAACCCTTTCAAAGGCGCTCAACCTCCAATCCAATCGAATCCAGTTTACTCCTGACCTGATGCCTGCTGACATTCTCGGCACCAACATGGTTGTTGAAACCCCCGATGGAGGACGTGAGTTTCAATTTCAAAAGGGACCAATTTTCACCCAGATCTGCCTCGCGGATGAAATCAACCGAGCGACGCCGAAAACCCAGTCCGCGATGCTTGAAACCATGCAGGAAGGAACCGTTACTGTCGCAGGCAACCGGTACGTTCTCGATAAACCGTTTTTTGTTCTGGCTACTCAGAATCCAATCGAACAGGAAGGAACCTACCCGCTCCCTGAAGCACAACTGGATCGTTTCCTATTTAAGCTCGTCGTTGGTTACTCCAACCGTGAAGAACTGGCCACAATTCTTGAAAGAACGACAAAAGGGATCTCCATCCAACCAGACACCGTGATGGATGGACGGGAAATTCAGGAATGGCAACAACTCGTTCGCAAAGTGATTTTGGCAGACCATCTTCAAGACTATATCGTCCGACTAAATTTAGCGACTCACCCTGAAGGTGAATTTGCTCCCAAGGTAACCAACGATTATTTGCGATGGGGCGCAAGCCCGCGTGGTGCTCAGACAGTCGCGTTGGCGTCAAAGGTCCGCGCTCTTCTGGCCGGCCGCTTCAATGTGAGTTTCGAAGATATTCGCCGAGCCTATTTGCCCGCCATGCGACACCGCGTTGTCCCCAACTTCGAAGCTCAGGCGGAGGGGATCACTTCGGATCAGGTTCTTTTGGAAATCCTTGATCAGGTGCCACAAAAAGTGGACGAATAATCCCTCGCTTCGAAGTACTTGTCGCCCTTAGATCATCGGAACACTATGGCCAACACTGCCCCTTCAAAAAAGAAAACGCAAGAAGAACCACTTTTAAGCCCTGCGCTACTAGCTCAGTTGGAGCGTATGGAACTGGTTAGCAGGAAAATATTTCGTGGCCGCATGAAAGGCGAACGGCGGAGTAAACGCAAAGGTCAAAGCGTTGAGTTTGCCGATTTCAGAAATTACGTCGCTGGCGATGATCTCCGGTTTATCGACTGGAATATGTACGCCCGACTCGACAAATTATTCCTAAAGCTATTTATGGAAGAAGAGGATCTCCACTTTTACACGTTGATTGACGTCAGCCCTTCCATGCAATTTGGCAGCCCAACTAAATTTCAATATGCCAAACAGCTCGCTGGAGCACTTGGCTATATCGGGCTTTGTCGGGCTGACCGGGTCAAGATCGAGGCATTGGATGGTTCCCGTAACAGTAATGCTCCGACACTTCGCGGCCGGTCGAGCCTCTGGCAGCTCGTCGATCATCTCGAACGTATGGAATCGCAATCAACAGTTACCATGACAGAAGCCGTCAAAGCATTTTGCTTGCGAAATACCGGCAAAGGCATTCTTGTGCTCATCACCGATTTAATGGATAAATCAGGCTACGAGGAAGCACTTAAATATCTCGTCGCAAGAGATCTCGATATTTATTTAATTCACGTTCTTTCCCAGGAAGAAATCGATCCCGATATCAACGGCGACCTAAAGCTGGTGGACTGTGAAGATCAGGATATTGCAGAAGTCAGCGTCAGCCAACGCTTGATCGATCGATACAAACAGACACTTGCAACGTTTATTGAACAAGCCCGTGACTTCAGCTCTCGCCGTGGCATCGTCTACACGATGACCAGCACCGAACGATCAGTAGACCGTCTCGTTTCGCGTTATCTTCGACAGCGGGGATTGGTTCGGTGAATTTCATCAACATGTTGACTTGGTATCAGTGGCTGATCTTAGGATTAGTTCCTCCCCTGATTCTGTCACTTTACTTTTTAAAACTCCGGCGAGTCCCGTTAGAGGTTCCAAGTACTTATCTTTGGACAAAAACTGTCGAAGACATGCACGTCAACAGCATCTGGCAGCGTCTGCGGAACAACCTCCTCCTGTGGCTCCAATTGCTCATCGTGTTAATCCTCATGATCGCCTGCTTGAGGCCGGGTTGCACAGGTGAAAAACTCTCCGGAGATCGATTCATTTTCTTAGTTGATAAATCAGCCAGCATGAGTGCGACTGATACCGAGTCAGGTATTACACGACTTGAAGAGGCGAAAAATCAAATCTACACCTTGATCGACCGCATGAAGTCGAGCGATGCAGCGATGGTCATTAGCTTCTCGGATACCGAAGGAGTCGACCAATCCTACACAAAAAATAAAGCGATCTTAAAACGGAAAGTTAAATCCATCAAAGCGACGCACCAAGGGAGTGATATCAATCGCGCCCTCGTCGCTGCTACAGGCTTGGCGAACCCGGGGCGGACGAGTGATAAATTAAGCAGCACTGACGTTCAGGTCGCCGATGCACTCGCAGCCACCATGTATATTTTTAGTGATGGAGCTATCAAAGACGTCAGTAAATACGCGCCCGGTGAACTGACAGCCATTTACCAACCGGTGGGGGCGGTGAAGCCTGTGAGTAACATTGGGATTACGACTTTCTCAGTCAACGACCAACTTGATACTGGAGGTTCAATCGAAGCCTTCGTGCGACTGCAAAACTCTGGATTCGATTCCAAAACGGTCGAAGTTTCGTTATATATCGGCGATCAGTTGACCGATGCCGATACCGTGACAGTTCCAGGCCGAGAAATTGCAGAAGCTAACATGTCGCTGGGGGCTAACAGTCGTCTCGCCGACATCGGGCAATCCCCCCCCGGTGGACTTTCCCTCAAATTTGATCTTACCTCCGTCGCGGCCGTCCTCGAATCTGCGGCGCCGATTCGGTTTAAGATTGATGCTCCCGATGATTACCTCCTCGACAATGAAGCATACTGTGTCCTTAATCCTTCTCGACTGACCAACATTTTAGTTGTGACGGATTACAACCCTGCACTCAAACTTGCCAGTTCGACTGACCGCCTCAAGAAAATTGCAAACGTAAAATTTTCTGAACGCAGCTTTTTGAAAGAAAAGGAATATCAAACGAATGCGGCGCTGGGCGTTTACGATTTAATCATTTTTGATCAGTGCTCTCCCGAAACAATGCCGGCCTGCAACACAGTTTTCTTGTCCTCACTGCCGCCAGGCGAAGACTGGAAGTTTACCGAAGAACTAGAGATTACGCCCATCATTTATACAAACAACTCACATCCAGTGATGTTCGATGTACAGATGCAGAACGTTTCAATTCTCTATGGCCAAGTCATTGAAGGCCCGAAAGGGAGTACCAATTTAGTCGAATCCATCGCAGGATCAGTCATCGCAATCGGCCCGCGATCGGGATTTGAAGACATCGTTGTTGGATTCCCCATGATTTTATATGAAGAGGATGGCGAAACACCTTACAACACGGACTGGCATAAGAAACCTAGTTTTCCATTTTTCATGCAAAACATTATCCGGACTTTAGGAAGCGGCTCCCGCTTCAACTCCCTCCGTGCTAACCGGCCTGGCAATCCTGTCAAAATCAAACCGCGTTACCCATACGAAGAAATTGACGTGAAGAATCCGGAAGGCGGGCAACAGTCACTTCAACAACAACCCAATAAAAGCTTCGTTTATAACAAAACCGCAGATACCGGAATTTATTCCGTTAGTGAAAAAGGGAGCTCAGAAGTTGACCAATTATTTGCCGTAAACCTACTCGACCGACTGGAAAGTGACATCGCAGTTCGCGATGAACTCAAACTCGGTTACGAATCGATCAAAGGAAACTCTACCCGCGAACCAGCGCGCCGCGATTTCTGGACATTCCTTGCATTTTTCGCCCTCGCTATACTGACCCTGGAATGGATCATTTATAACCGAAGGGTATTTATCTAACTGACTTGCTCACGTTCCAACTGATTCCAGGCCGATACCGTTTATAAGTCACGAAGGAAACGCCATGAGATTCTTAATTGCAACGCAAGGGATTAGGTCGCTGTTGGTCGCTTTGTGTTGTCTCACCAGCGCTGCGAGCTACGGTTTTGGATCAACCGATGCGAAAGACACTATCGCGGACCACTCCGCCGGCACGGCGACCGTCAAAGACATTAAGAAACAAAAGCTATCCGTTTCTCCGCAGCTTTCCGTACAAAAGATCTTTCCAAATCTCGAAACTCTAATCACTCAGCTTCAAAGATTTTCTGAGCTCAAGCTATTGTCCCAGAAGCTCATGCCGTGGATCTATCTTAATTCCTCAGAATCCATGGTGGCAGATTTCGAAACTACAATTACACAGCTGGAAATCGCGGACGCCAACCTTCAGAGCGCGATGTATGAAGCTTTTGTAAACAACGACCTGCCGGGCATGTCGCCTAAAATCAAAAATGCCGCTGACCAACTCGATCTTGCGGAATTTACGCTCAGACTATTACTTGAAATCGTCGACGCCAGACTGTAATTCATTTACTCAGTGACGCCCCGGAACCTCTTTTTTCAACGGCCATCTGCTGTATCCATTGGCTCAATAATTCCACAGCTTTCGTGTCGACGCGGTTGCTGCCAGTTCCCGGCATCCTCCCCTGCCCTAACGTCTCGACCCGATGAACCATTAACGACCGGCCAGGATCACCTTTGGCAATAATTTCTGCGTCTGCAATGCCAAGATTCCCCTGAGCGGGCATTACACCGACGGTTTTTGTTTCCGCCAGTGGCGTATCGAACCGCAAATCAATAGTCGCGTTACCCGGACCGTTAGGCCGATGACACATCGCACAGTTAACATCCAACCACACACGGGACCTTTGCTCAAGTGAAAATTGAGCATCGTAGGGAGAACAGAATTTCGCCTGGCCGTTCCACTGAATGCCCTGGGGCGCAGATAAAATCCCATCCTCTAGCCACTTAGTAATCTGGTGTTTCCCCGATCCTCCCGTGCGATTCAACTGCCGAGTGGACAAACCCAACACGTAACCAGCGCTATCAACGTGACAACTAGCGCATTCTGAGGCCGAGGGTGCGTGCCACGAATGAACCGTCGCTGAATTCCAATATTCAAATTGCTTACCGCCTATCAACAACTCAGCGTCGACGCCTTGTTTATCCCAAACGTAAGTCGCGGCCTCCCATCCGTCCGACGTTCGCTTAATTAAACGCGTTTCAAACATCTTTAAGTTCCGCCTCGATTTGACCTGAAAATTCTTGACCACAGTTGCCCCGACAGGTACCTCCCAGCTACCGGACTCCCGATAGACAAGTTGCCCACCTTCGGGCAGACGGAAGAATCGAGATTTTTCAGCATCGTCCGACCAAAAAGGGGCATTCACTTCGTATGGGATCAAATCGGCCGCCGGCTCCTTTGTTTTCATCGAGGCAAACAACCCCGTCTCTGACAACAATTTAGGCCAATCGGCGAATGTATTCTCCGGCTTAGAAGTCGCAATAATCCGATAAATCCCGCCGTCGAAACTTAACAGATAAACTTCTCCCTCATCGTCTTCGCCAAACGATGCAATACTTCGTCCTGTTCTCCGCACCAGAGTAGTATCATAACGCCCCTCTGAATCCTTGGTTGTTTTCCACAGATTCCCCGTCATGTAGTCACCGAAAAAATAGGCGCCTTCGAGTTCAGGGAACTGGACGCCCCGGTAGACGTTCCCTCCCGTGATGGAACCACCCCACTGATGACCGTAGGTAGCGACGGGCGCGACATGCGGCTCGGAAGCCATTTTCGTCTTCAGTTCGAAATCATCATTGGCCTCGAACCGATTCCAGCCATAGTTGCCACCTTTATGGATAATATTGACTTCCTCTGTCCTAGCCTGGCCTACATCCGCAGCCCAGAGTTCTCCTGTTTTTCGGTCGAAAGAAAATCGCCAAACATTTCGTAACCCACTCGCATAGAGTTCCGGTGCCGCTCCCGGCACATTCAAAAATGGATTATCACTTGGAACACGATAAGATTTTGGTAGATCCTTGGAATCAATATCTATTCGATTAATTCCACCCAGCATCGTCTTTAGATTTTGCCCATTCCCGAGTGGATCATCCTTATAGCCGCCATCGCCTAATGAGAAATACAGAAATCCATCCTTGCCAAACGCCATCGCGCCACCGTTGTGATTTTGAAAGGGCTGAGGGATTGTTAAGAGAATCTCCTCGGAATCCAGTTGCACAAGATTTGGATTATTGGAAACGGTAAATCTGGAAATTACATTGGAAGCCACCTCTTTTTCGCCTGTTCTATGCGCGTTGGATGAATAATGGCAAAAAAGTTGTCCGTTGTTTTTAAAATCAGGGTGGAATGCAAATCCGATCAAGCCTTCTTCATTGCCACGACGACTTACCAGCTTGCTGATATCAAGAAACACGCGACTTGTCGGAGCTTCTGCATTTTTAGAAAACCAGCGAACAACTCCCCCTTGCTCTACCACAAAAATCCGCCCACTCTCATCGCCCGCCCCCGTAAGATAAATTGGGCGATCAAACCGTAGTTGAGAATAAGCCCGCTCGATACCAACAAATGGGCGTGATTCGTGTTCGCCCAGGGCCGGTGGTGCGACCTGTGTTTGGGGAACCTCTTTCTCAACCTGAACGGGGGCAATGATTGCCCCGTTAATTTCATGCTGTAAACAGACCAGAACCACGAAGATAAAAATGACTCTTAACATTATCTTAAATCTCAGTAATGAAAATAGATCCGAACGACTACCAACAAAATCCGTCAACAGCTTAGCGATTAATTTGGTATTTTAAAACCTTTTGTTAACCTCTCGGTTGGGTTTCAACGCCTGAATCCTCAATAATCACGCAAAAGGACTACCGCGCCGCTAAAACGTTCTTCATACTGAAGCAAAGCGGAGGTTCCTCGGCGACAACTCCAACACAGTCTTTCTGAAAGAGTTTCGATGAAACAAGTTTATCAGTTGATGACGTTTGCATTACTTTCTTTATTCGCAACTTCACCAGTCCATTCCGACGAAGGCATGTATCCGATTAGCGAAATTGCGAGGTTAAATTTAGGCCAAAAGGGATTACAGCTTACTGCACTTGAACTATTTAATCCAAACGAAACTTGCCTGATCGATGGGATCTGCCGCGTTAATGGTTGCACTGGTTCATTCGTCTCACCCGAGGGACTGATCATTACCAATCACCACTGCGCCTATCGAGCGATTCAGTCGGCCAGTTCTACAGAGAACGATTATTTAAAGAATGGCTTTCAAGCAAAAACAAGGGCAACTGAAATACCCGCCGCCGGATACACCGTTCGCGTCACTGAGTCTTTTTCCGATGTTTCCGAACAAGTATTGAGTGTCGTTAATGCTGAGATGTCATTTGTAGAACGCAGTAAAGCGATCTCCCGGAAACGGAAGTTAATCGAAAAACAAGCCGAAGAAGAAACCCCGGGGATTCGCGCGGAAGTTGCCGAGATGTTTACCGGGAAAACATACGTTTTGTTCCTCTACACCTATATTAAAGACGTCCGACTCGTTTTTGCCCCCCCTTCCTCCATCGGCAACTTCGGTGGAGACGTCGACAATTGGGAATGGCCAAGACATACCGGGGATTTCTCTTTTATGAGAGCCTACGTCGCCCCCGATGGCTCCACGGCCGACTACTCTACCGACAACGTTCCTTATCAACCCAAACGATTTATCCAAGTCGCCCCGCAAGGCGCGAACGAAGGCGATTACGTCATGCTGCTTGGCTATCCCGGACGAACCGCACGCCATAAAACATCCAGCTTCCTGTCCTTCGAACAAGATATTCGCTTGCCTTATGTGGTTGATCTTTACGGACAGCAGATCGCCACGATGCAGAAAGCAGGAGAAGAGGATCGCGCCGTCGCTCTAAAATTGCTTTCCAGGATCAAGAGTCTGGCAAACACAGAGAAACGGTCACGTGGCCAGTTAAAAGGTCTGACTCGTAAGAAAATTGTTGCCAAGCGTACCGCCGAAGAGCAAAAACTGCAGGCATTTATCGATGCAGATCCCGAGCGTCGGGCCAAATATGGGCAACTGCTTGACAACATCGATACGGTCTACAGGACGATGAGCGAAAACGCCGTCGCAGAGGCAAATTTCCAAAACCTACGAAGCACCAGTCAACTGCTACGGATGGCCTTCACGATCTACGATGCCGCTCATGAACGCCAAAAACCCGATCTCGAACGAGAGTCGGCCTACATGGATCGAAATTATGCACAAACCGTTGCCCGTTTAAAGATGATTCAAAAAGATCTTGATCTGGGCGTTGACCGAGCATTACTCGCACAGCTTATCGAACGGATGAAAACCGACAAAATGGAAATCGGTGCACTCGATGGAATCGTACTTGAGGACCTTTATGAGCAGACTCAATTACAAGATCCAAACTTCCTGCAAACCTGCCTGAATCAGAACAAGGAACAACTCAAGAAAAATACGGATCCATTCCTAAAGTTGATTGTCGAGCTTTATCCGAGATACCTTGAATTACGAGAATCGAGCAAAGCCCGAGACGGCCAACTCGGACTCTACTATGGAGAACTAATAACCCTCAAACAACAATTTCTAGAAACGAATTTTGTTCCTGATGCCAATGGAACACTTCGCCTGACGTTCGGAACCGTCCGGGGATACTCACCGGAGGATGCAGTTTACAAATCTCCCGCAACCACCCTAAGCGGTGTGGTCGCGAAAACTACGGGGATCGCGCCGTTTATCACTCCGGAAAAAGTTCTAGAGATGTCTGAAAGGCGGGAGTTCGGCCCCTACATGCATCCAAAATTAAAAGACATTCCAATTGCAATTCTCTACGACACAGACACCACTGGCGGGAACTCAGGCAGTCCAATCCTCAACGGAAAAGGCGAACTCGTTGGCGTTAACTTCGATCGGGCGTTCGAGGCCACCATCAATGATTTTGCATGGAATACCGAATACAGTCGCTCGATCGGAGTCGACATTCGTTACGTATTGTGGATTACCGATAAGGTATACGGGGCAAATCACTTAATTAAGGAGATGGGATTAAACTGAGTTTTCGTCGCGTTTTCACACGCGATCGCCCTCCCTCTCTATTTCACCTTCATGCTTAGCCGTTAAACTAAAAAACAATCAAGATTCGTAAATTGCAGCCACCCCGAATTTTTTTTACGATATTGGAGCAAACGGGACGAACTAAGCTCAGCCCGTACCTAAACACCCATTGGATGAAAGTATATGTCCGAAAAACCGCCAACGCTGAAACCGATCGTCCTCTATGATCACCTTCCTGGCATTTTAGCTGGTTATCCCGCAGTTCTTTTTCTAGTTCTGGCACTTCTTTCATTGGTGTCCGGAAAATCGATTGTCGGCTCAATCGATGCCCCAACCTTTGAAAGCATCAAAAGTCACACCAGCGAGCAAATTGAATTATCCACGAAAGCTGGCGATACGAATGTAGTCGCAGCCTACCAAGAAGCTCTGTCGCTGGTCTCTGCTAAGACTCCGTTCTTTGATCCGCACATGCTATTTTGGATCGGCCTGACAGTCATGCTGGTCTGGTACATCGCATTCCGATTCAATTTACCCAAAGGTAAATTCTTTTTGATGTTTTTCATGATCGGCACCTTAGTTGGAATTCCGGTTGTCTTAGAAATCCAGGGGACCATTCGTCCGTTTAAATGGATGGGGGAGTTTCTTGGTGGTCTCGAACCAACAATGGATACCGGGGGTTGGCTGATGATGTCACTGGTCTTCTCCTGTATCTGGCTCGGCAACTTCATTTACAGCCGAACTCACATGCGGGTTCGAATTGACGAGTCCGGCTTGACCGTGAATCGACTTGGTGGAAAAGGCGAACGATTCGAACTGATTGGATTGAAAACCGAAAACGAACCACTCGATTATCTTGAGATGTTTCTTTCCGGCGTCGGATCTCTCTCATTAAAAACGAGGATGAACAAACCAATTTTTACCATGAAGCGTGTCGTCGGCCTTTACCGAACTCCCTGGTTCCCATTCTACAAAGGCAAACTGGCTCGAATTGATGAAATGCTTAGTTTTCAAGGTAAGGTTGTGTCAGTCGATCGCGCTGATCAATTAGACGCCGCCGAAATGATCGACGCCAATGATGGTGACGACGGAGACCACGATGATGTCACCGACGATGAATCTGCCAACGAACAAAACTCGAGCGCGTTCGATGCCACCTCCACACCCAATCCCGCTCCTGACGATCGTGGCATTGATTAATTCATCTCGTTAAAACTCACCGTTCTTTCGTCCTTGAAGCAGCAGAGAAATTTCACCCAAAAAAAAAGCGAGGCTCTTGAGCCTCGCTTTTCTTTTTTGCAATAGTAAATTACTTACCCGACTCGTCACTCTCTTCGGAAACATCAACCGCATAGAGACGTGTTCGATCGGAAAGATACATCTTACCGTTGGCGAACGTCGGAGTGCTGTAGATTGCCGAGTAATTGACAGTCTCTTTTTTAGCCAACACCTGAGCCCGCTTCTTGGACGCTTTGAATATCATCAGTGTCCCGTCTTCGTTGCCAATGAATACTTTTCCATCGACGACCAAAGGTGATCCCCAAACTCCTGAAAGCATATCGTACTCCCAGTGTCGCTGACCTGTTTCTAAATCGATACAGTGAACAAATCCACTGAGATCAGCAGAGAAAACTAATCCATCGGCAACCGCGACGGTTGACATCGTTCGTCGATAAACCGCCTCTCGCTCCGGGCTAAGATCTTTCTCAGTGAAGTTCTTGTGCAAAATTCCATCATCAAACTTACCCTGATATTTTTTCATAAAATCAGACAAGCTTGCTCCGGCATTCGCAGGATTAGCCTCAATCGATTTCAAATCAGCGAGCATGTTTTCGACTTCAGCCAATCGCTCGGCTTCCACGATCGTGGGTTGGGTTTCTCCACCGTATGCCCAGATGATAGCGCTGTTCGGATTTGGCTTGCCCGGTCGACCAATTTCCCCAAGCTCGGCACTCACATCACCCGTTTTCGTTGCGTCTATTCGCCAAAGGTATCCAACACCTTCGCCGTGCTCGGGATCCTGACCAACCGAGATAAGTACACTGTCATCATAAAAGACGGGTGTTGAGATAATCGAGTTGCGCGTTCCTTTTCCGTAAAGTTCCCACTTGGTCGCTTTAGGATTGAGATCACACTTCCAGATCTCTTCTCCCGAAACAGCGTCGTGGGCGTAAACCCAGCCATCGCCACCGGGAAAAATGACTTGAGCTTTTCCATTGACCATGCCGATCGCAGGTGATGACCACTGCCCGTGAAGAATTCCATCAAACGGTTGATTCTTTTCCCACAAAACTTCTCCGGTGTTCTTATCGACTGCTAAAAAACAGGGAGACCGAGGCGAGGGAACATTGAGATGAGCTTCGTCAACGCCGTTAGACGTCACCACATAAACGATGTCACCGAAGATAACCGGGGAACTCGTGGCCAGGTTATGCGGAAACACACCCAGTTCTTCAATCATGTCGAGATTCCAAAGAATATCGGCGTCTTGCTTCGTTGCATCGACTTCGTCTTTAACAACACCGTCGTTGGTTCCATCAAGAAAACCATCGGTATCGAGGCACATCAATTCGCAGCGATTGGTGACCACCCACATTCGGTCCCCCTCTACGGCGGGAACTGAGCAAATCCCTTGCAGCAACCAATCGTTCACACGACCCGCGGCCAGCTTTTCACGCGACAATTGCCACATGAATTTCCCGTCTGTTTCAGAGAAACAAAGAAGAACACCGAGATCTTTTTCTGGTGGATACTTGTCTTTTCGCCAACCTCCGCCGTTGTTGGTTCCAACGAAAACCTTACCATCGGCGACAATTGGATTCCCGTAGGTCTGCGAACCCAAGCCTTGCTGCCAGAGAACCTTCCCATCTTTGCCAGCTTGCAAATCGAATTTAATTGAAACTCCCTTTGCACCCGACACCATATTTCTGGATGGCGTTCCGCCCCACATTGGCCAATCCGCCGCTGCGTAAGAGAGCGTTAAAACCAATGCGAGAGCCGCAAGCGATAATACTCGAATCGCTTTCATAATTATTCCTTGATCTAGTGTGTAGTCTAAATATTAATATTTTAATGAAGCCAACAATGATACCAAGCTCATAAAAATGAGCTTGGTAATCAAATCAGCCGACACGCTTAATTTTGGGTCACGATTACATTGTCAAAATAGCAGTCCGCCAAAGCATAGAAATACAAGCCAGGAGACCCTGACTCATTTCCATTGGGGTCGACTACCTCGATCGTCCAGGCATCCGGTTCCGCTTCATCGCGTTTCCAAACCTTTCCGAAAATTTTGGCTTCGCCGTCCGTGACATCAACCTTCATTTTCATGGTGTACCAAACGTCTGGATCACTTCGAAATCGAACGCTCTTCGCCATTCGCTTATGGGGGGCCCATGATAGAACTTCCAATTTGCTGGAATTTCCAATCAGAATTAAATTGTAACGGTTGTTGGAAAGTCCAATACTTCCTAACTGCCGGCGTTTTTCGGTCAGTCGAACGTCCGCTTGAATTTCATAGTTCTTCATGCCGGCGTAACCGAGTCCGATTTGATGACTTGGGCGGCCTTTGGCTTCTGCTCCACCAGTAACCTTGAGCACCTTCTCGCCATCCACTTCGAACGGCTTCAATTTTGCGAAAGCACGCATCCAGCCGGCCGGTACGCCTACGGGTGGTTTTAAACTGTTAAAGTCCCACTTCCATACTTTCGCTGGATTGAACATGCGAATTCGAGCAACCGCCGTTTTATCGCCGACAGTGGCCGTTACCGTTCCCGCAATATGACTTTCGGTCGTTGGTGCTGTGACTTTGCCACCAGCAGTTGTAAACCCAGCTAACCCGGCGTCTGCGACTAGTTCTTTGATTGGCAGCTTCTTAAGGAAACGACCGTTAGCATCAAAGGCATGCATTTCATACTCAGTGGTCGAACCAGGTTCCACTACCGTCTCGTAGGGCCGCAACTGAATCATGTCAACTTTGTCCATGGGAGCGGTCTCAGGTGCCAGAGCAACCGGCTCTCCGTTGACGACTTCCTTCGATTCGTCCGCAATGCAAATCGTGCGATCGCGGGTAACGAGAACAATGCGTCCGTCCGCAATCACCGGCGAAGCATAAATCTCATCCATGCCGGAACCGACTCGTGCAGAAATCTTTTCATGAGACAACGTTTTGCATCGAGCTCTCGAAGGTTCAAGAATCCACATGTTCCCGTTCACTTCCGTAGCGTACATTTTACCGTCGCCCCAAACTGGAGAGCCCTTACCGACGGTTCCAAGATCGTGAACCCAAAGCTCTTCTCCTGTCTTGGTATCATAACAGTACATGTTTCCAAGATCCGCAACGACGAACAACATGCCATCGTGAGCGACCAATGCTGTATACCCCGCTTTGACACCATCGACTCGCCACACACTATGGGTATCGGTAACGTCTCCGGTTCCCGTCGCATCGATGCACTGCACGCGGCCAAATTCGGTATTATCAAAATTGTCCTCGCCATGTGACATGTAAACATAATCACCGACGACGACCGGTGTCGTGTTCAAACCGCGAAGAGACATCTTGAATGACCAGAGCGGTTTGCCCGTTCTTGCATTAAGCGAATAAACATGGCCATCACAGTTACCGCCAATCAATTGACGCTGTCCTTTGATCACGGCGACCACCGGTACAGAATAATTCGTATCCTTCGGAGGACCACCGGGAGCTGACACCCATTGGAGATCACCCGTCTTTTTATCAAACGCATAATAGAAATGGCGTGGTGAAGGCCCTTTTGTCGCGCCCCAGTTTGTTGCCATAAAACTTAGAACCAACCGATCCTCATCAATGATTGGCGTCTGCGTTCGTCCGCCATATCCGGAAATCTTCCCATACTTTTCTGCCAAGGAAATCTCCCAGACCTTTTCGCCGTCACCAGTATAGCATCGAAGGATTCCACTAACGGAATGGACGTAGACGTACCCGGTCTCTTTGTCACCGCACATCGAAGCCCAGCCAACTCGAGGTGCCGGAATGTCGGTTTGGAAAACGTTAAACACATCACGCCAGAGTTCCTTACCAGTTTCCAGATCCCAGCAGATCACTTGTTCTCGGGCATTAACTTTCTCGTCCGGATCATTGACATCATCATCTGTCCGACAATTGAGATAGACTTTCCCATTGAGCACGATTGGAGTTGCCCGTCCACCCACCTCTGACATCCAAGCAACATTTTTACTTGGATCCAGTGACCAGTCATCTGGCAGGTTAGTAGACCGCGAAATTCCGTTTTGCTCTGGACCGCGCCATCCCGCCCAGTCTTGAGCAAACGTGGAACGAGTCATGGCACTAGTCACGAACAGGATTGCAACCATGACCAGCGAAAACTGAATCGACTTATTTTGCCTATAACAACAATTGGCAGGTGTGAAGAGATGAACCGCTTTTTGCATTTTCGGTACCCGGGAGTTGAAAAATGGTTAGATTGTCTGTTGTTTTAACAGTATTAGCGACGGATCGCGCCGACGTTCGCTTCCCCTGAGGTGAGCATAGAACGGGGTTGTCATAGAAATCAGTGACGTTAGCCAACCCTCCACGCAGCCATTAATCTAATATCCATTGACCGGTTTTACCATGCCGAAGCCGCTTATTCTAAATTAAATGCGTTCTGAAAAATGGATGCACCACCTTTCAAACTTATTGATGTAATTTGTCTAACTTATCCACCTCAAATTCCTAATCGGGATGATTCTATTTAAACGCCCAATAGTCCAATTTATTTGAAAAAGCGGAGCGTGCGATCAGGAATTTGGCGTCAGAACAATCTCCTAAGGTTTAAATTAGGTCTCCCGATTGTCCGAACGAATGGTTTGCCAAACATGCCATCCTCCACCAACTTCAAACGCGATAAATACGGAAAGACTTTGAACCCATGACCACGCCCCAATATCCCAACACCCGGATGCGACGAGTCAGGCAATCTCCATGGTCTCGCAATCTGGTTTCTGAAAATCAACTGAGCGTCAGCGACTTGATTTGGCCAGTCTTCGTACAGCCCGGCAAAGATCGATCCGACGAAATTGAATCAATGCCCGGCGTTTACCGTCACACCATCGACAATTTGATCAACTCCGTCCGAGAGGCTCACGAGCTTGGGATACCTGCGATTGCAATCTTTCCCCAAACCGATCCGTCAAAGAAAACCGACGGCGCAGAGGAAGCGATCAATCCAGACAATCTAGTTTGTCAAACGGTCGCCGCTATTAAATCCGCCGTCCCTGCCATCGGTGTCATTTGTGATGTCGCTCTCGACCCCTACACCTCCCATGGGCAGGACGGACTGGTTCGTGATGGGATCGTCGTCAACGACGAGAGCGTCCAGATGCTGTGTGAGCAGGCACTCGTCCAGGCTCGGGCGGGTTGTGATGTCATCGCACCCTCAGACATGATGGACGGAAGAATTGGTGCGATCCGGGGTGCTCTTGATCAAGCAGGATTTGAAAACGTAATGATCATGAGTTACGCCGCCAAGTATGCGTCTGCGTTTTACGGCCCCTTCCGCGACGCGATTGGATCAAAATCAAATTTGAAAACGGGTAACATTTTAGGTGGCGGTAAACAAACCTATCAAATGAATCCTGCCAACACAGATGAAGCCATCCGTGAAGTCCAGCTCGATATTAACGAGGGCGCTGACATGGTAATGGTAAAACCCGGAATGCCCTACCTCGACATTGTTCACAGAGTTAAATCGACATTTGGCGTGCCCACATTCGCTTACCAGGTCAGTGGCGAGTATGCCATGCTCATGGCGGCTGTCAAAAATGGATGGCTAGATCACGAAGCGGTGATGATGGAAAGTCTGCTTGGCTTTAAACGAGCCGGCTGCGATGGCGTGCTCACCTATTTTGCCATCGATGCAGCACGTAGACTCCAACATGACTAGCGAACCACCGCCCAGCGCGAACAAATTCAACGCTCTTTCGGCACAATTAAAAAGAACCCGCCCAAAAGCGGGTTCTTTCCTCTTGTTAATGCCTAATGTCGCCTAAAAACTCGGTCAGCGAATCCAACCAACAAAATACGGTGTTGGATCGCCCTCCGGCCCTTAAATCAGGCTTTCAGATAGCCTCAACTGAAATTGCATGCTGGAATCGGTTTTCTTTGCCTTTAAAGAACCTGCTTCCCCAGGAATCCCACCTTGACTACCACCACGGGTACTTGGGGGAACGTTCGGAATTCGCGCCTCGGGGTCCGGTTCGTAATCACTCGTACACCCGGTCATTGAAACGCCCGAGAAAGCCAAGACTCCGGATAGCAGCAAAACGCTACCGCATCTCGATACAATATTTTTCATAATTTCTACCGATTTCCCAACGAAAAACTAAACGATAATTTCCTAGCCCTGCAGAGAACG
>JAAHTH010001500.1_pt1 | contig 20069 bp, 9 predicted proteins | sample 6116091 | NCBI WGS metagenome assembly JAAHTH01 (sample SAMN13939990, study PRJNA603662) | sponge metagenome | isolation source: marine sponge | host: Mycale hentscheli | place: New Zealand | collected 2006 | reverse complement strand
TATTCAGTTTCTTGGTTAAGTTTCCCAAAATTGTAATGAGGTATAGATCGTCGTCCCTTATTTAGAGCCGGTTTAATACGACCACCTGAAAAATTTTGTTGTCCTAACAAACCAGCAATTTGGGCTATGTTAAAGTAATCTCCCTTAGATCCGGATGTGACAGTTGATATAAAGTTGTTATCTTCCGATAGAGCATCTTTTGCAAGTTTCATCCCAATATCTCTCGCCTTACTCAAAGCCTCATTTATTTTAGCTTCTTTAATGAGAGGATTACTTGTAGTTTTATCAGCCATAGTCGCTTCAATGAAACATTTGCTAATAGCAGCTTGAATTTCTTTTTCTTCTGATGCTATACAGTCTTTGATACCTACTGAAAATCCTCGATAAACCAACCAAGCATTAGGAATAAACTGTAAGTTATCTATAAACGCCGTAGCCACATCGACGGGATACTCCTTAATGACTAATCGTAACATAGATGAATGACCACCTCCCAAATCCGCTTTACTTATAGCTCCTTTAATCAAGACACCTTCTACAATTTCAACAATCGGTTCTTGAGAACTAGCATTATTTCTCTTTTTGTAGATGAAGTCATACGGTAACATCATAGAAAATAAACTTCTACCCGAATATAATTCATGCGGATTTCCATATCTGTCGAGAACTCTTTTGATATGTCTTAATTTCTTTAGTATGAAATCCGTGTTCCAACCAGAACCTTTTGCGCAGATATTCCAAAATTGTTCACGTGGAATCGAAACGTCCGAGCTACGAGTCATTAGAAAATTACCCAATAAAGAATCTTGCACAATTTTTACATTTGCTTTACTTGACTGCGCTGACACTAAGATCTTTTTGGCATGTGATAACTCTCTCAATTCAGCGCGAGCTCTTGGATCTTGTGGTACATGAATATTCATTTCATCCCCATCAAAATCAGCATTAAAACTGCTGGTGATAGACAAATTGAACCTGAAAGTTTTACCTGGTAATATCACTACTTCGTGTGCAATCATAGAACCCTTGTGAAGTGTTGGCTGACGATTCAGAAGAACAATATCACCGTTCATTAGTTGTCTTTCTATTTTATCACCGATTTGTAACACAAACTTTTTCTTTTTGGGTAAGACAGTTTTAATTTGAACCCCTTTTCTGAAGATTTTGTCGCCTTCTTTTAATTCAAAGGAAACTTGCACCAAATCTATTGTTTCCTCGGTACCATCTTGATCTAATCTCTTGATTTGATCTCCGATTTCTAATTTAGTACCAGGATTGCGTGTTGCGTATTTCATTCTGATTCTAGACTTACCTCTCAACACGGCATTCACCTTGTCTCTGTCAACCAGATCTTGCATTTTTTCCATGTTGTAAGTATTAATATGCTCAGCTACCGTCAAAGTTTGAGCAACTTCGATTGGGATACCTATTTGACCAAACTTCAATGTCGGATCAGGTCCAATCACTGTTCTTGCTGCTTGTTCCACACGTTTTCCCATAAGATTGCCTCTAACCTGGCCTTCCTTCCCAGCGATGCGTTTCTTGAAACCCTTGAAAGGTCTACCATTAGTGTGTTTAGCTTTGTTTTGACTATTATCCATCAAGCATTTAATCCTGAACTTCAGTGATTGAAAATACTTCTGCCTCTTGTTATGAGGTGTCTTGGGATTAGCTAGATGTGCGTTGATCTTAATTATTTCTCCATACTGAATAGTAATATCATCGTCACAGGTCATCTCGGCTGCTACCACGTAAGGTCTATCAATAGGTGGTAATACCGGTAGGTTCCAAATCACCAAGTTCCTAGGATGCATACGAGTTGGGTCGAAACCTAATAGTTCAACTTCCGAATCCAAAACATTATCAAATTTTTTGTATATTTCATCAGCACTGATCACTAATTTTTGATCTTTAGCTGTATCTTTGTGGGCCATCAAAAAACAAGTTTCTGTTGGTGAAAAAGTCATCTTTGGTTGTTGTGCCAGACAATGAATACATGTATTACTTTTTTCGATAAATTTGACGATTTTTTGAAATCTGATATTACGAGTGTATTTCATAAATCCGTGGAGTTTGACCATTTCTTCAGTTATAAGAAACCTAGAGCACTTGTGACAAAATACTTTCAATAGGGCTAACACGAATTTATACAATAATGGGTGAATTACTGGCACAGACAATTTAATATGGCCGAAATGACCAGGACATTCTTTTGAATTATGACCGCATGTTGGGCATGTCACATTCATTTCCATCGAACCCATACGTGGGTCATAGACAGTGTGATCCATATTGTCACTACTTATCTTCGCAGAATTTACTTCTACTACCGAATTTTTCTCAATATCGGCGGAGGACATTATTCCAAAATGCAATGCATCTATTTGTTTGATATCGTATAAGCTCATCTCTGTTTTTTAGAGATAATTAACGATAGTTTTTCATTTTCATTCTTTTTAGAATATAAATGAAATTTAGATATCAGGTAGGTTTTCTTCGTCGAAATCTTCGTCTTCGAGAACCATTGCTTCTCCAGAATTGATATCATCTTGGAGAGTTCTCATTCTTTTACCCGCCCATTTCACACCCCGACCTGGTTCTCCCCATGATTTGGTAAAGTAAATAAGTACATCGTTCTTGATAGGAATTTGATGATTCGGCAAACTTTCCTTGAACCATTCCTTGAAAGATGTGTATAACTCCAACAATGATATCTTTTTCTTTGCATCGTCGATAATACTCTCTTCGATGAATTGTCGGTAGATATCGTTTTTCTTGCGATACCCTTCTGTTGCCATTTTGACCTTTGCTGGCTCGAAATGCTTTCTTGTTTGCTTACGGCGCTCAAGAAGTAGATAAGCAAATGCTTCGACCATACCAGGAATCTTATCGGCAAACTGACGATCCTTGGGAAAACGTTTTTCCAAGATTTGTTGTTCAAGAGTTTCTGGAGCATCATCACAAAAAGTTGCTTCGTAAGGTATCACCCTAATACGGTTCCAAACCGCCTTATCACCATAGGGTAGTTGAGGGGGCTCATTACAAATAAGAATGAGTTTAAACATCGGAGTAATTTCTCCACCCTCTTTGAACAAACCACGTGCGAAGAATGTATCATTACCCGAAAGTTCCTTCAAAATACCGATGTTAATTACGTCCTTTTGATCGGGTTCCTGTAGAACTGCAAATCTCACTCCATTGCCAGCTCGGACCAGCTCAGGACAAGCAGCACTCGATTGTGTTCTCTTACCGATAATCAATGACGTGGGAAGCTTCACAGCATACTCACCAAGCATTTTCTCAAACAAAATCTGTGTAATAGATTTAGCATTGTCACCCTCACCAGTCCATACTTGAACAATTTTACTATGATTACCTCCTACAAATACATCACTAGAAGTGTCCATAAAATATTCTCGTACACTTTTATCGGGGAAAACTTTAGACAAGAAGTCTTTGACTTGAGCCATCTCTACCGCCGTTTCATCGAAAATCTTGTATTCTATTGCCATTTGCAATGAGATGTAATCTTCTGGACTCCCGGCCCTGAAACCATGAGTTCTCGTGTCGTAAACACCATTCTGAAACCCAACAAGATAAGGATTTTTGTTTAGTTTCTTCAAAAAGCTACCGTCGTAAAAAACTTCCATACACTCTTTCATTACATTTCTCTTGAAAGGAGCACTTTTCAAATTACCAACAAGCTTCATCAATTGTTTTACTCGTTCTTTGTACATGGCTTGCTCACCAGCATCTGACGCGTTACTAAGTTTGTCAAAATACTCTTTTGACAACGAAGTATATTTCTCCAAAATGGCTCCTGAAATTTTCTTTTGAAGATAAATACCTTCTTCAATTTCTTGCCATCTATGATTGCGAAACTGAAACCACAGTTTGTGTTTTAGACTCGCACAGATAAATTCGGTACCATACAATTCGTACAAAGCTCTTGCAATATCGTTATGAGATCCGCTCAACGATTGTTGAATGTATTTCTTGACATTTGCATCCCGAAGTTTGTCGTATTCATCCGGGCTGTCCATTGATGCAAAATGACGTAGAGATCCAATCGTGTAGTCTTTCTTTACCATTTTATCCCAATGACGATTACAATCTTGCTCGTCATATTTCTCACCACAACGCTGAGAAAACTCCAACCACATTTCACGAGCTTCGTCACACCCGTTGCCGATGTTAAATAGAACCCATCCAATTCTAATCCACTCATTTCTATCATTGGCTCTCTTATCATCCAACATTCTTACCAACTGTCTGACCATTTCTATGTTTTCGTGGAAATCGATATCTTCGCGTTCTTCACGAGTTCTCTTTGGTTGCTTAGGTTTTCTCTTGGCATCCATCGGAGCCGGCAATCCACTCCTAAGTTCCTTAATCTCTCTCCCAAAAGGAATTATACTTAATATTCTTGGCAAGAAGTATTCAACTTTACCAGAAATATCTATTTCTTGCTCATTTTTATCTAACAAAACATATTCACTGAATGCTTTTTCTAGTGTTGTCTCTTTTTGTTGGTGATCAAAAACCTTATCTACCAAATAAGGATCTTTATCAGAATCTTTTCTACCCCCATACAGCAACCATGGGACTTTAGAATAACTTGTATCAATCAGGCTTGCTGAATCGACAAACCCAACATCGGCAAAAATTTTGTTTTTACCGACTTGATCTTTAATTCGTGGTATAAGATGTGCTTCGTGCTCGACGCGATTTAGGAAAATATATGGAAAATGGAGATGAAATCCATGTTTGGTATAGTAAGAATCCTTCCTTATAGAGATATATGGGTCTTTTTTCAAAAAGACGCAGTGGAGGTCTTCCTCGCTACATTCATCTAAGATTTGTCGCAAAACATTTTGATAGATTTCTACCAGTTTCTTGACGTGATTTTCGTTATATATAGGTACGGGACTGTCTTGGTCCTCGTCATCTGACATTTTTCGAGCAATGTCTACATCTACTAGCACAGGCAGATAGGGTTGGGGCTTTTCGGCAACGCCGCAAAGCATATTCGGGTCTTCCTGGAGAGTTGAGCAGTACGTCTCCCAGAAGGTTTCTTGATTGTTTCGATTTATACAGAATTTGCCTTTGTTTCCGAACAAAGACACGTGAGTAAGGTATACATTGTCACTTTTGTGACCTTTAAGTACTTTCCAGATTTCGCGATTCATTGGCTAGTTATTAGTTAATGACATTTTTAAATTTTATTTCAATTTTCAATTCTGAAATAAAAATTTATTAAAATCTGTATTAAATTATTCGGTGGTTGGCTCCGCAAATTTTGCTTTGTTGCAACTAATTGTATGAAGGAGTCTTTCGTATGAAATCACGAAGAATTTGTACGTAGAATAAATTTGAAGCTTATTTTGCCCTACTGGTTCAATTCGAATATGATGATCCATACTTAGATGTCTAGACATCTTGTAAGTTAATCTCCACATGACTTTGTAAGAATCTTGTAAACTAGAATTATAGTAGAAAGGTCTACCATTTACCGAAATAACATAAGTACTTTTGTCAGCGGTGATCTTAAAAGATCCTTGCGAAGGATCTTCTGCTTCTTCCTCTTCGTCTGATTCACTCTCGGACTCGTTATCAGTTTCTTGTTCGCAGCATTCACCGCATTCATTATCATCCTCATGTGTCTCCGTTTGGGTTGACTGTGTATTTTCCGGAAGTGGATCGACCACTGGTTCCGCTACAGGTGTAGTATCGACTGTCTCGATGGTATCTGCTGACGTGCTTTCTTCGTTGGTGTCTCCTTTCTCCGCCGAGCTGGTAGTTTTAGGCCATAGGTATGAACTCATTTTATTTATCTTCTTAAAAAGTTTAAGCTAAAAATATTTTTTCTGAGTTATTATAAATAACAGAAAAATGAGAAAAGAAAATTCTAAATACGTAGAAAGAGATGGACCAATTAGAGACAATGATAAATGTAACATGACTTGCGCAGAATATGCAGAAGGAGGAGCACCTTTAAGTTTTTACTTTGATGGACAAGTTTGTGAATGTGTCGATCCAACCTCGGGTGACCCGGTTTTCAAGTCGCAAGGGAGCGGATACGCCAATCTTGGTGCATGTTGCAACAAACATCCTGGGGCGGAGGGGTGCGATCAATGCCCAAGTGGCGGCGGCGGTGCATTATGCCCTCCTGATCAAAATTATCCAACAGTATCGAGTCCTTTTGGGCCTTTTATGTGTTGCCAGGGCGAAAGGGCTCAAGCTTGTTCTGGAGACGATAATGGAGACTCATTATGTGCAGCTTATGAACTTGCCCAGTCACTGAACCAATGTCAATACGTCGAGTTTCTTGTCAATGGCAAAATGAAGACCATAAAGGTATGCCCAGAAGATGTCCCATCTGGATTCCAAAACTTACCATCCTGCACAGGAGCACCATCACCACCACCATCACCACCATCAATAAGAAATCGTTGTAAATCAGACTCGGATTGTGATACAGGTTACCGTTGTCACAGGAACAGATGTAAAAAGCGTCATGGTGGTCATAAAAGAAAGAAAGAACAACCATCTCCATCTCCATCTCCATCACCAGGACCATCACCGGTCACAGGAAAAGGTAGCAATAAAGGGGGTATGTCTGGAGGTGAAATAGCTGGTATTGTAGTCGGTAGTGTCGCCGGAGCTATTCTTCTATTATTAGCAGTCGGAGCTTTGTTGAGAGGCTCAGGTAAGAAAGGTAAGAAGAAATAATTGAGTTTTTATTAACATTTAGTTAACAAAAATTAATCAGATTTAGGTTTATCGTCGGCTGGACCCTCTACTGGGACATCTTTAACCGCTTCTTCGCCGTCTTCTTTGGAATCTTCTACTGTAGGTTCCTCTTCAGCCACTGTCTCGAGCTTTTTAGTTTCCTCATTATCGTGTGGTTGTGGACGTCTTTCCACCGTTACAGTACTTCCAGCAAGACGAGATACCTTGTAGTTTGGATCTTCCGCATCAGCCAATGTATCCTGGTCTTTGGCGTACTCCTCCAAATCAATGACATCGATGTTAAGATACTTCATAAAACTAGAATCGTTCTTATCTTCCGGAATACCAGCTTTTTCACGAGCTTCGAGATATCTGTCAAGATACCTTTTAGAATAGTCATCATCTTCATCATCCATCTCCTTGATTTCTAGGAGAGTTTGCTCAAACACATCGATCATTTCATTCAACTTTTTACGATGTTCCATGTAACTCCATACAACTTGTGCCTTCTTGACACGTAAGCAAGTATACTTCTCGTATGGATCTGTTGCTTCCTGCTCTACTGCTTCCTTGAGATTTCTCTCGCGCTCTCTGATTTCCTCTACTTGCTTTTTCTCTTTTGATCTCTTCTCTTTCACGTCTTCGCGGACAATTTTAGAAATCTGTTGATTAATATCAACTTCCTCTACTTCTGCGCTGAAATCAGACTTGATAGTGATAGGCATCGGTTTACCTACATATCCGTGATAAATTTTGTGATAAGAATCATGATTTCTAATCAATTCTTCTGCTCTCTCGTTAGTCTCTTCAATTGTTCCAAATGTACCTCTGATCTTAAGCATTCCAAATATACCATCTTTATCTGGTGTGGCTCCTTTAGAAGGAATAAATGAATGCAGTGAATATGTCTGACCTGGAATTTTTGGATCCGCGTATTTTCTATCATACGCAATATCAGTCAACGAGGAAACAAAACATTCCTTGTAAGCTCTTTCACAATCTTCATCATTCAAAGCTGGTTTAGATTTGGGTTTGTACCCAGTGACTACTTTATCTCCTGGTGATGTTAACGAACTTTGTGTGTCTGTCATTTTTAGGTAATAAGTAATTGTTTAAGCATTTTTAGAAAAAATTTTTCCTTTACATAAATCAAATGGACGTCACAAAGTTGCGCGCTATGATATCAAGACCATGTGAAAATGCTTTTCGTGTTCCCTATACAACTCGTAAGTACGCAGATGTTTTGAAATGGTGGTCTTTTTACAAACAGGGAAAGCTTTCTAGAAATATTACGTTACTCAATAGTATTTTTTCTTTCCGAAGACAATCTTCGGATCACGTCATTCTTTATTCTTCTTCTGCAATACCAGAATCAGTGTTATTATTAGGTAAGGTAAACGGTAAATATATTAATATCAATTTACCAATGGGTATGGAAAACGAGAGAAGTAGCTTTGTGGCTGTCTATGTATGATATTATTCATTGAATAATATCAAATTAATGTGTCATTTTTCTTAACCATGGTTTATATTTTTGTTCTAGATTTTCAAGTTCACTCATCCAGATATCTTCCGGGGTCTTTCCTTGGATAGTTTTCAACTTCGTCTCTTTGGATTGAATATCTTTATCTAGAATGTCTAGTTTATTCTGCGTAAAACTTCTATTTGGTAAATTTAACAAGTAGTCATAAGTTTCTTCTTTCTTAGTCGTAGCTAGTTTTACGAATCCCATTGCTTCCATATCTGGAATGATTTCTTCTTCTGGTCTTTTGAAGATCACCAGATTGCCTTCCATCACATCGCTAAGATATTTCCTCTTATTTCGGAGTACTACTAGTTCTTGTTCGATACCTTTGATTACAAATGCTTTTCGTTTTTTGTATAATACCAAACGACACTTGCAAAAATTATCAAGAATTTCAGCTACTGTTTTGAACTTCTTGAGTTTTCCTTTGGGTGTAAATAACACCATATTAGTAGTTGTAACAGTGTTCTTCAATTTAAGATTATCGGGAGTACATTTCATCCCATTCCTGTGTTCTGTAATTACAAACTTCACTTTTTGTGGAGTAGAATAATTTTGAAGATTTTTGATGAACTTCTTTTCCAACAAGTCTTCCAAAAATTCTTTGTACTTGTCTGTCCACATACCTATAGGTAACTCAGTAATGGTGACTTGGTTCTTTTGTCTGCTCATAACACCACTAGTTGAATATTTTGTTTCGGTAATTTTAGAAACCTTGCCTTTGAAATTTCGATACCATGGAATCAGTTCGGGGACGTTATCAATCCCGTCCGTCATCCACAGCTTACAGGCATTGATTAAGTCTTTGGGATTATAAGTAGGAATACTACAAGACCACCCTGTCCCAATTCCTGCTTGACAACCATTGACGAGTACCATGGGAATGATAGGAATATAAAACTTTGGTTCAATCAATTCACCATCTTCTCGATGACGAGGTAGCAATTGCTCATCATCCTTGATAAAAATATCCCTGGTCAATGCGTCCAGTTTTGTAAAAATATAACGACCTGCAGCTGCGTCCTTCCCACCTTGCATTCTAGTACCATACTGCCCATCTCGAAACAACAATGGGATATTAGTCTTTCCTACAATATCAGCTGCTAGATTTTGAATTGTATCAAATAGACAATGTTCCCCGTGATGGTAAGCGGAATGTTCAGCTGTGTAACCAGCCAACTGAGCAACTTTCAAAGATTTTCCTCCGTATGAAAGCTTTCTTTTGAAAACAGAATACATAATTTTTCGATGAGACTCCTTAAAACCATCAAGTAGATGCGGAAGACTTCTACCACAATCGTCAATAGAAAACATGATCATTTGTTGATTGATAAAGTCAGTGATAGACATATCTTGAACCTTGGCATTCGAACTTTTCGCTAAACACGCAGTTGGATCATATCGTCTAAGCCAATTTTTACGAGCATCTGATTCAGAAGAACTAAACACCATATTCATATGATCGTCAGCGTCTTCGTCTTTTTCGTATCTGATCACACGTTGACCAAACGTTTTCTTGACTTCATCGTTTGAAGAAGTACCCAATCCCTTGTAGTATTTTCTCCGAAGTTTTGCGTTATCGTCTTGTTTAATAAACTCTTTGAATTTTCTCTCGTCATAAAATACCCGAGTTCTATTTCCATCTAACACTTTGACAATTGGTGTTTCCATTGAAATGATGTAAGGATCTTCTCGTTGCAATAGAGTTGGAAACAGAGTATGAAACATGTTTAATAACAACCCCTTGATATGAATTCCATCGACATCTGCATCACATAGGATTGCTATTTTACCATAGTTCAATGTAGCAAAATTCTTTTCAATGGTATAATCTACACCTATCCGCAGATTAAGAGCATTGATCGCATTTTTGATTTCATTGTTCTTGGCAATACTTTGCGTACTTGCATTTCTAACATTAAGGAGTTTACCGCGAAGAGGAAACAATCCAAAATAATCTCTACCTTTGACTTGAGGCAAACGAGTATTCCCAATGAAACCTTTCTCAATCCCGCGAGCTCCGTAAGTCTTCGCTGACAGTCCTTCCGTGAAGATACAAATACAATCTCCTGATTTCTTAGTACCAGCAAAGTTAGCCGGGTCGTAACCAGGAATTTTTTGAAATGTCTTCTTTTTCTTTTCCACTTTTTTCAAAGTCAACAATTCCTTTCCCTTAATAATATCTTGAACTTTATCAGCGAATTTCCATTTCATAAGAGCTGTTATGTGTTTCTTAGTAACTTTAGGTTTAGGTGTAGGAGCTGTGAGACACGTCTTAGACTGGCTGCTAAACTCTGGGTTGGGCAAATCAGCTTTAATCAAAATTCTGAAAAATTGCTTAATATCTCTAATATTGACTGAAGGCTTATTCTTTTTGTTAAACTTCGCGAGCATAGGTTTGAAGATAGCATTTGCCCAAACATCCACATGAACTCCCCCGTCTAAGTTGTGGACACCATTTGTGAATGCGACAAAGTTGTAACTAGTGTCTGGAACTAACACTACGACGCAATCATCGGTCTTGATTTGAAGTATTTCGTCGCTATCACAGAAAAGTTTGGAGTAATCTTTCAAATTTGTAATAGGTACTTTCTTTTTGTTAAGCATGACAGATACACCGCTACAACCAGAAATCATGGAAGTGTCGTAGATATATCTATAATACAAACTTAGTAGATCAGATGAATAATTAGCAATTTTGAAAAAAGCAAAGTCGGGCGTCCAAGTAACCATTGTATACGGATTGCCAGTTTTACGTTTCGTAATGATGGCTTTTTTACATGTTCGCATACCATCTGTCCATGTTTGACGATACACCTGTATTCCTTCACCATCTTCGTTTGGAACTCCTATTTCGATCTTAAATTCTGTAGAGAATACATTTGTTAACTTTGCACCGTAACCATTTCTTCCGGAACCTTGGCGTTTCCTCGTGTCATCGTAGTTATCAGAAGTCAACAATTCTCCAAAAATCATCTTGGGAATAGTAGATCCAGATTCGTGTTCGTCTAGTGGAATCCAAGATCCATCATTCCATACAGAAGTTTCTCCAGTTTCGTCGTCGAAAGTAATTTTAATTTTAGACATGTGAATGTCATCTTCAACGCTTCTGTATATATTATCTATAGCGTTAGAAACGATTTCTACAAATATTCTTAACATAGCAGGAATATAAACAATGTCCCGTGTTATAAGTGTTGGTTTATCAGCCGCCAGATCTGCAACACAATGGTGTGGTAATTCTTGAGGTTTAACAGAACCCACATAGGTGTCAGGACGCTTCCTAATATGCCCTAAATGGTCAGTTTTCTCGTATTTTCGTTGATTCGGTGATTTATGAGACATTTTCCATTTCAATAACTACTTTTTAAATTCATTTTATGTTAAATGAATTTATAACCTATACATCCGTTCTATTTTCGTGGAGTTCTACGAATTTCGATAGTATATTTTGTAATTTACTTGGAAATTTTGTCATATCAAATTTGATACCTGATTTGAGTGTTTTCCCTTCGAAAGGTATAGTATGTTGATTGGTATCTGGGTTGGTAATCTGATATGCTTTAATAAGAGCATACACCAGTTCTTGTGTATTCTTGTCAAATTTCTTTATCTTCTGTGACAGATTTAACTGAATCTCCGGTTTCAATAACTCAACATCACTAGTATCTAAATTATTTAGAGAATCAAATAGTGGAAATTTGGTAGTCATTTTTTTATAATTTCGAAATTATAAAAATCACTTTGAAGCATAAGCTGAATCAAAACCCAAGTAACACACGGAGTCGCGTTTTCCAGAATTTTTAGGTCTTCCTATCGTGTAACCAGGAATAGCCACTGAACTTTCGGCTTTGACTTTAGCAACATTGCTTTGAGGTTTCTTGTTTTTAGACATTTTCTTCGCGATTTCTATTACAAATCTTTTGATTTCTTCCATTTCATGTGGACCATCATATCTCATAAAAGGTTCACCATTTACGTGTAAAATCATCAATGGTACATATTTAATAGGAGACTTTGTAGTTGATGACTTGGCTACAATTCCTTTGTTTTGACTTACATTTACCATAGCAAAAGTACAACCTCCCACAGAATTAGGAAGTTTTTTGAAAATAGGAATCAATGACTGACAATGCTGACACTTGGTAGAATAAAAAAGTACCAACGAATATCCTTCTATTCCAACGGCGAGTGTTTTTCCTTTTTGAGTTTCTTTAACGGTAAAGTCTGTTTCATTTAAATAAAATAATCCTGAGCTCATTTTCTATGACTATTGTTTCTTAAAATTAATTTAATACTTTTCTGGTATTCAAGAAATGGAAGGAATAGACATATCCAAAACTAAAATTCCCGAATTCGGACCCTTAAGTTTATCCTGGTTCAAGCCTATGTATATAGATGATGAAAAATGGTCTAATGTCATAAGCTATGTTTGGGCTCAACTATTATGTTTCGATGTTTACAAGGCGATAGTAAAAAATTGGAAAACGGGATTTCCTAATTACTTGAAAACGTTTAAATACGATCATAATAACAAAAAATATTTCAAACCAAATAGTTTGCAAAAAAACGAAATTCAGTTAAGATCTACAATAGATGTTTTGAAACTATTCAACAAAACTGTAGAAGAAAGTATTTCTGGTCTGGAAACAATGATACAATTGCTCGAGAATTGGGATTCAATCGACGACCCCGAATTTAATGCTAGTAAAATTTTTACAGACATGAAAAAATCTCTTACTTCAGTGTTAGAAGAGAAGAACAGAATAAAATATGACAAGGAAGGTAAAATAACCAATGAAACTACTAGTAGACAAGCATTTGTTCAATTTTTCAATAGATTACCATTCGCAGCCATGGTCAGTCAAACTCAAAAAAGGAGAGGTAAACCAATCAAAACAGACATTTTGTCTGATATAAGCGATGACGATGAATTTGATATAGAAAATAATGACATTAGAGAATCCATTATAGGTATTTTGGAAGACAAAATGTCAGAAGTAGTAACAGCCAAAGAAGAAACCGAAAAAGAACTTTCTTCTTTGGCTGCTGAGCTTCAAAAATTGAAAGAAAAAGAATATTTCTCAAGGGAAGAATTGAAAGAAATTTGGAAACAATTACCAAGAAGTGAAAAGAAAAAATTCGAAAAATCTTTGAAAAAGGAATTTTTGAATATGATGTATCAATGTCGCAAATCTAAATTCAAAGAATATCTAACTATTGTTTATCAGAATGTTGTTCAAAATGATAATTATAGAAATTCATTGATGCAAACTCTGCCGAATTTACAGTCGTATTTTCTCACCGGTCAAATTAAACATAATCGCATAATTTACATAGATCCTTTTAATTTCCAAAAACCTTTATTGGGCGTCGGCGTCATAGATAATGTTCTACGAGGAGCTAATAACGTAGGTAGGGTTTTAATGGATTTGAGAAAAGAACTAATTGTCAAAAAGAAAGAACATTTAGATGAAGAAACGCTTGCAAAATCTTTGAGCACTAAAAAGAGATTTTTGTTGGCACATGGTAAGTTAGCAGATTTGCTGAGGCAACGTGATATCAAAGAATTTATAGGTTTGAATACTGATCAGATAATTCGACGTCTGAACGACGGTTTTAGAGTTCAAACACCCAATAGAAGTTATCTAATATATCCTGATTGTTCAGTTGTGTATTGTAAGAATTTATCTCTAGATAAAGTCAGTGAACTTTTAAAAGATATGGGTTTGGAAGACATTGAAGTTCAATCTTACAGTAAAATGTCGCCTGATTTTCCAGAATTGACAGAATCAACCATAGATTTTATTTACGATAAAAATGTAAACGGTGTTAAAACTATATTTGATTATGAAGAGAGTAAATCTGGTAATCTAGCTAACTTTTTGAGAAAACAATATTTACGTAAATTGTACGAAGTTCAAGTAGAAGAAGAAAAGATGAATATAGTTAGAGCTGTATTGGAGTTTTTGTATTTGTCCGACACCAAAAATAGAGTCAAAGCAAATGAAATGGAAGCTTTGATCACTCAAGAATTAAGTGATTTACCAAGTTTGGAGTTAGCCGCTTTAATAGAAGTTTTAGATACAGCTTACACAACTGGGCAATTGGAAGAAGTGGTGGCAGATAAATGTGGAGTGTGTGACAAACAAGTAACAATTGGTGACACAGATTATGATATCACCGAATTTGTAGCCCATGTTCTTGAAAGAGATGTTAAAAAAGGTAAATTAATAAGCCGTGTAAGACAAGCACAAGTAAATGAAGCTGAGGATTGGAAGTTTTTGAAACAAACGATTAATAAAATACCTATTACTACTGATATTGTTCCTATCGCTGGTCAAGATTTATTAGACCCCCGAGATCTTCATGTTGCTTCGTTGTTTGAAGGTTCTTTCGGCGAAGGTCAAAAGAGTAACGAGCTCTTACAAGAGGTGCTCGGAGCAACCGCAAAGTCAGATTTGGACAATGTTATACAAGCTATACAACAAGACACTATTTCCCAACGCTCTAATCCTAAGACGAGTGGTGATATTATATTTTCAAGTGTACCTGGGCAATATCAACCTTTTGAGTTATCACCAACAGCTCCTATAATATGTACAATCGACTATTTCAAATTTCCAACAGTATTACATGCTGTTTGTTTTTTATGGTTCACTTGGGAGTTCAACATTCCAAGAAATCAAAGTTAACAAATGTTACTAAAAGAAAACTGGCGAGATTTATTGATTTCCTTGAGAATATTCGATGAAATTAATGAAATCCCATTCAATGAATTTAAAACTGGGTTAGAATCTAGAGGATTTTTAGATATCGCTCAAGACATCGAACAAAGACTTAGAGATTTGAGAAAAACTAGAATCGACATCTCGGCTGGGCCACAAGTATCTTCAGATTGGGCAGTACTAGACGATTTGCCAATATCCAGGTCTCTGTTAAAACATGAACTGATAGTTAGGCTCTTAGATTCTAATAAATACGAAGAAAATCCGTTTGTTACCTGGGACGAATCTTACAAAATCTTAGTAAATATGATGGATAGAAATATGTTTGAAACTGCTAAAAAAGCCCTCGACAAAGCCCATGAAGTTAAATTTGATACTAAAACTATGAAACAGTTACTTAGTAGAACGGGAAGTAGTATTCTTTATCACGGAGACAGAGAAGATGTAGTGTTGGGTATAGGGCCTAACAAAAATGGTTTAAATCTCGCTGGTAATTCTCTTATGGAATTACGCCAAGCTTTGCGTGAACAATCTAGTGATATCTTAGAACCAGACGATGAAATTTCTGAACAACTAGTTGCGTTATTTACCGGTAAATTAAACTTATTTGGTGAACTTTTACAACTTTTGAACAAACATTTCAACGATCTTGATTTAGCAGTCAAGCTCGCGCGGGGATTTTTAGTCCTTTACAAGATTAATTGTGGTTCCGGCGAGGGAGCTCCTTTTAAAATTACTAGCAAATTACAGTATGTTGTCAAAGATATCTCTAAAAAATACAGCGAAAGATACAAAAATGTTACTAGCTTACTATGGGACTACATCAAAATTATGTATGGTCAATTTACTAGAGAGATGTTATCTAAACCAACAGTATCACCGGAAAAATCATGTATGTTTGATGTAAATGAAAAATCCATTAGTAAACCCACGGAAGAGAAAGCCAAAGTTATTGTGACTAAACTTTTACGTTGTTTGTTAATAGAATTTGACTCGCAAGATAAAATAAATAAAATAGATGAAATTGCTAAGGAAATAATATCTTCAAACATCGGTCGTTCAAAATATATCGGAAAATTAAAATTAAAACAACTAACACCATTACAACGAGAACAGATAATCAATGGCGAAGTAGAATATTATGACATGTAAAATAACTATTCAATATTTCATTTCAACGAATGAAATATCTAAGAAAAATATTATAATAGACAAATGGAAACAGTTCCACGAAGAGATATATGTGTACAAAATCACTGGGTTAATGTGTACAATCCTGTTGAATTACTAGGAATGCACATTAAAAATATACCCAAATCCAAATTTAATCGATTTTATGTAGTGGAAGAAATTAAAATAGATAAAAGATGTCCTACTGGTCAATCTTACAAGATCTTATTTCTCCAAGATGTAGTCGAAAATCTACCACTTAATGCTAATACGTATTTAGAAGTCAAAGAGTATTTCCCGAAAGTATCAAAGGAGAATATCCTGAGCACATGGAGTCAAAAATTAAAAATTAAAGATGACTGGGACTCTCTCAAACAAGCAGGAATTATATATTCATCTGAAAATCGTCAACAATTCAAAGATATGGAACAAGTTCAAATGGTTAACGAAGAATGGGTAAAAGCTAAGAGTAAATTGTACCAAATAGAACCAGTCGAGGCGGATAATTTTAATGTTACCAGCCTCGAGTTAGAAATAGTATTGAAAAATAGATCTGATAAAAAACTAGATCAACTCGAGATTTTTAACTCCATTGAAGTTTCTCCTAAACTTCCTTACGTTTATTGTTCAGAAAATGTCAAACAGCTTGCCAATAGCTTACATACACCAGAAAATATAAGCGATTTCTGGTGTATGTTGTGTTTATCATCTTTACCGGTTATTAAACCAAAATTAGAAATAACATTCCAATCTGAAAGAGATTGGGGTGTGTTAGATTTAGTTGTTAAACCCTTGGAATGGATTAATCAAACAATAGATAGTATTAAAGGATTTTTTACTAAAAACAACATATCACACGAAGGTAACTTAGAAACTTTATTAAAAGAAATTGAAGTCTGGAAAACTTACCTGGCTAGTTTTTCTAATGTTAAAATAGAAGTTAGAGACTCTTACATCGTTTTAAAAACAGAACTAAACCCTGAGAACGATTTTTCAAGAACTTTTTCAGAAAACATAGTCCAGAAGTTATTTGGTAATAATTATGAAATACAAAGAACATCACCGGGAGTGGTCAATGTTGATTTTAGATACCCAAATATAGCGTTGGACAGTAACATATTTTTTTACATCATTAAACAATACCCAGTGTTATGTCATTTACTGTTACCAATGGAAGACAAAAAATTGGGTTTGATCCATCGAGAGAAAAACAAATACAAAGGATCTTTTAGAATATTAGCGAAAGTTCACGATGAAACCATTAAGGCAACTTTTAATCAAAACTCAGGAAATAAAAGAAGCGATGGTATCCCTTTTTTGAGTGTGAGTATGAAAGGAGCCAAAACCATATACTCCGTGTACTCTTTTGCTAGATTATTTGGAATAGCATTAGCTTTGTATGAAAAAGATAAAGGTAAAATTATAGATTATTTCAAAAAATACATCACCAAGTATCCAAAATTACCAAAAATCAAAACAGACAAATCAAACTGTAATACTAACAAAGATTGTGGTAAAACAATTTGTAATCCTGTTACTAAAAAATGCAGTCCTAATATATCTACTACAAAATGGTGGGCTGAAAATTACAGTAGAAAATGCCAACCAGTATTACCATGGGTGGTAGATAGGGACTCTGTGCAAGACCTCCGCCAACTTGGTTATCATGTTGAAGAATTTCCTAAAAATAGCGGCGAGTTCTTAACATGTCCAAAAATTTCTAAAGCCAAGAAAACTTATGATAATTTCTACCTTATCTCTAATTCATTGAGCAATCAAAAGAAATATCCATTCTTACCATGTTGTGGCGCTGATGACAGAAGAATTCAAGCTGGGGCTTTGTATAATAAGTATTATGGAAATCTCGAAAATTTGGATTTGAACAACGGGACACGTTTGGAAATGGTATTCGAAAATTTCAACACCAGAATGTTAGATAAAATTCTTGATTTTTCCAAAGACAAGCTAACAATCATTGGATTCAATCCAGTGACTAAGAAGTTCTTGTCTGCCAAAAACATTAAACTAAATGAAGATCAAGTGAAAAAGATTTTGGATATCCCCAAAGACCCATTAGGAGCTGTCTTAATTTCCAACAAAGGAGGTGATATTGTTGTCACAGTTTTTGCTGAAGTGGATATTATAAAAGCAGAACGTGATTTGTTTTCAAGAGAAGATGGCGAATTTGATCCTTTAACAATTGGGCTAAATCAACTTATTGATATTTTAGGAACTTCTGAATCTAGTAAATTTTTTATAGACCGTCTTAAGAGAAATGAAGATCTTAATACACAAAAAAGGGCCACAATAGGAAGACGTGGTAAATTGCCCCCAAATATTCACAGAAAGCTTAATTTGATAAGTCTTAGTTTTGATACAACAGATAATTGGAGAAGGAGGGGTGTCACAAGAGATTCTAGTGCTAGTTTTTTACATATATTGTATTGTGTTCAAAAAGACAATGAGATATCTCGAGATAGTTCATTTGCTGTTAGAAGACAATTTTTAGAAGATGTTAACAAGGCAGGTAAAGATAAATGCTTAGCACTTTGTAAACAGTCGATGGCTAATTTTTCCGAATTAGAAATATTCGGGAAACTCGAACCCAATAATGAAGATTACGTGGATCCCCGTGAATTTCACGCGTTAGCTCAATATATATTCAATATGAATATCATCTTGCTACAACGTTCCATAGATGCCGAAGAAGCTGAGTTTGTTTTACCTTATTATAATGAAATGTATTTGACATCTAGTCACATTTATGAAAAAACAGTAGTAATATATGAACATTTTGGAGCAGACGCTGAAAAATTTTTTAAGACGCCTCATTGTGAATTAGTAGAAGGAGATATAACAGAAGAAATCGGAGAATATTTATTGAGAGCTTGGCTGTTTAATATTAAAACATTCACAGGAGATAATTTGATATTACCCATTGATATTCCTAGTTCTTTTGTAGAAAATGAATGGTCTCAGGTTATCAACGAATCCGGTCATGGTGTGAAATTGGTTAAAGATGGTATTTCTATACTTACTCCTAACTTACCACCATTACCGATACCTGTGATAGAAGATATAGAATATAGTCCATCTTACGACGAAATAGAAAATTTTTTGGACACTAATAATTTAGTAATAACATCCCAGAGAGATAATGATATTTTTTCCGAGTACACGGGAATTGTCGAAGACAGCGCTTTTGTATTTAAAATCATCACTTGGAACTCCCAGAAATCTTTACTAGATTTGTATGCTCGTAATCGTAAAATTGCTAAATGTGTAATAGGATATTTTAATTTTGTGTTGTCTAAGTACTTGAATGACATCAAATTTACCAGAAAAATGTTACAAGAAAAATTAAAAACTCACGATCACGAAATGGATCAGACTACGTTATTAGATTGTATATATGATTCGCTATTAGATAGTTTTGCGAATAAGCATATTTCTATTGAATTTTGGGATAATATGATTGAATTTTCAGAGATGTTGCCTCCTCCGAGGAGTATTTACAGAAGCGGTCGATTATATTTAAATACATCGTCGATAGTCAGCGATGGTGATGCCACTAGTGTGTTATTCAGATTAAAATTACAAGCTAAACTTTTGATGAAATACAATTTAGAGTTGATTTTGGATTACAGTAATAGACAGAGTATTCCTGAATATTTTAAATCAAAAGAAGATTTTACAAAAAGACCAAATGAGATAATTACAACACCCGATAATTCATTTAGAGTTACTGATTACAAAATAGTATACACTCATATTTTAATAAATCAAGAACAAGATTATATATGGAGAAACAAAGTTTTGACCAATAACAAAATTTGTATATCTAGGACATTTGATGCTTCTGACCCCATGGCTCAGAATAAAATAAATACCTGGTTATATAAATTAAAGATAAA
>JAAHTH010000570.1_pt1 | contig 20099 bp, 23 predicted proteins | sample 6116091 | NCBI WGS metagenome assembly JAAHTH01 (sample SAMN13939990, study PRJNA603662) | sponge metagenome | isolation source: marine sponge | host: Mycale hentscheli | place: New Zealand | collected 2006 | reverse complement strand
CTGAACATCACTCAGAAAGTACTGAGGCCCTCTTTGCTCATACGCCCGGGCTGCAAGTGATTATTCCATCATCACCTAAGCGCGCTTATGGCTTATTACTTGCCGCCATGCGAAATCCTGATCCGGTCATTTTTTTAGAGCCGAATCGCATGTATCGTTTAACCAAACAGCCTGTACCTGATGACGGTGAAGCCCTACCGCTTGGTCAATGCTTTACATTAAAAACAGGCGAAGATGTCACACTGATTAGCTGGGGTGCCAGCATCCATGAAACATTACAAACTGCACGTGCACTCGAAGAAGAAGGCGTCTCCTGTGAAGTGATTGATGTTGCCAGCATCAAACCTCTTGATATAGACACCATTTTAAATTCTGTTGAAAAAACAGGGCGTGCTGTGATTATTCATGAAGCAGCTAAAACATGTGGTGTAGGGGCTGAAATTTCAGCACAAATCATGGAAAATAGTTTTGATGCGCTTTTAGCCCCTGTACAGCGCGTCACAGGCTACGACATCACAATACCTTATTTTCAACTTGAAAAGCATTATATACCCAGTGTCAAACGAATTACTGAAAGCGTGTATAGCATACTGACATAATTTATTTAAAGCATAAATGGAGTACCAACCAATGGCTGTTTTTAACTTACCCGACTTAGGCGAAGGCTTACCTGATGCAGAAATTCATGAGTGGTTTGTCAAAGAAGGCGATACAGTAACCGTTGACCAACCGCTCGTCTCAATGGAAACAGCAAAAGCAGTGGTTGATGTGCCCTGTCCACAAGCAGGTGTCATTGAAAAATTATTTGGTCAGCCCGGTGATATTATTAATACTGGTGAGCCGCTTGCTGCTTTTGTTGAAGCAGCATCAAAAACATCTGAATCTCCTAAAAAATCAGACAAAGGCACTGTTGTTGGCACTTTAGAAGAAAGCACTGAACACTTTGAAGATGACTTTATTATTGGTTCAGCTGTGCCAAACACTCGCGTAAAAGCTACACCTGCAGCGCGCCTTCGTGCTAAAAAATTAAATATAGACTTAAAAACCATCACGGGAACAGGTGAAAATCAGCGTATTACCCTTGAAGATATCGAGGCTGAAGCCAAAAAACAAGCAACCCCACCGGAAGGCTTTGAACCATTGCGTGGCGTTCGCCGAGCGATGCTATCAAGCATGGTTGAGTCACATCAAACCGTCGTCCCTGTCAGTATTTTTGATGAAGCAGATGTATCCGCGTGGATTGGCAAAGATGATATTACCGTACGATTAATTCGAGCGATTTGTGAAGCAGCCAAAACAGAACCTGCTTTGAATGCTTGGTTTAATACAAAGCACAGCGCCAGAAAATGCTTTGATGAGGTGCATTTAGGGCTTGCCATGGATAATGCAGATGGTTTGTTTGTACCGGTCATTCACAATGCCGAAAAGCAATCAGATAAAGCATTGCGTGACGAAATTAATGCGTTCAAAACCACTGTACAAGACCGTACGGTACCTGCCGAAAAACTCACAGGCTCAACCATTACCCTCTCTAATTTTGGAAAATTTTCAGGCCGCTTTGCAAGCCCTATTATTGTCCCCCCGAGCGTTGCTATTCTTGCTGTTGGGCGTTTATATGAAGGCGTTCAAAGCAAAGCAGGTGAACTCAGTAGCTGCCATCTACTGCCTTTATCTTTGAGTTTTGATCACCGTGCTGTCACGGGCGGTGAAGCCACCCGCTTTTTGGGCGCTGTGATTGCCTCGCTTTTAAAGCAATCCAATTAATAGCATATCAAAATATGACAGACCCAATATAATCACCTCACCCCAGTAAAGTGATTATATTGGGCCCGATTTATTTCTATCTAGAAATAACACACGGTGCATTATTATTTATTCGACATCTAAGCCGATCATTCTTACGCCAATAACATCCATAGTTGCCCGCTCCAGAACTAACGTAAGAAGCCTTACAATACCGACTATTCACAGCCATAGAAGGGCATTTATTCGATATTGCCTTTTTCCCACAAAGCGGATACACGATACAGGCCTTTCTGTTATCTTGTTGGCATAAATTTACCTTTCCCTGTTTGTTTGTTTTACGATTGGCATTCCACCCACATTTTAAACTTGAACCGCTCGCTGTCGTCTTATAAGACGCTAAGCATGTGTTTTTATCCTGAATATCACGACATAAATTAGTTTTCGTTTTCTTACCACAATCAGGCAACACAGCAAACGCACTCGAACTCAATACCCATGAGCCCATACTCACTATAACAACAGCACAAGATAATAGCTGATGCATAAAACCCCCTTAAAATAAACAATCTGTTTAATTTTAAGTTTATTTCATATCTGAAAAAAAGCACGTATCTCTGTGCTGTTATTTATTTTTTTAATCAGAAACGGGCGTATTCCCTATGCTTTGGTCTGCTTTAAATCGCTCACCATATTGATTTTCAAGAGCTCTAAACGAAGCGTTTAATTTATCTTGTCCAAATGCTTTTGCATAATGCATTGGCCCCCCTCTAAACGGCGCAAAACCTGTACCAAAAATCATACCGGCATCCAATAAATCAGCATCCGCGACCACACCTTCTCGAAGACACGCAGCAGCTTCATTGACCATACGAAGGATTAAACGATAAGCAATCTCTTCGTTATGCGCACCTTTTTCTTGTTTTAAAGCAGCTTTATTTTTAATAAGCTTGCCTTGGTTATACGTATAAAAACCTTGTCCTGATTTACGACCTAAATGCTTAGATTCCACCATGTCTCGAATGCGTTTGGGAACACTCCCCCCGTAATGCGCCGTTAGGTTTTCGGCAACAGCCAAGCAGACATCTAAACCGACGGTATCTGCAAGCTCAACAGGGCCCATCATCATCCCAAAGTTTTTAGCTGCTTCATCAATCACTTCAGGTGCATACCCTTCTTCTAACAGCTGAATGCATTCTAATAAATACGGCATGAGGACGCGATTAACCAAAAAGCCAGGGCTAGATTTAACAGGCAGTGGCAAACGCGAGATTTGATTCACAAATGCAGTGGCATTCTCAATCACACTAGAAAGCGTTTTCTCACCACTCACCACTTCGACCAATTCCATCCGAGACACAGGATTGAAAAAATGAATTCCAACCAGACGTCCTGGCTTTTTCATTGCTGTATTGATCTCATCCAACGGAATACTTGAAGTATTGGTGGCAAGTATCGCATCAGGTTTTGCAACGGCTTCTGCCTGTTTAAATATCGCTTGTTTCACTTCAAGGTTTTCAAATACGGCTTCAATAATCACATCGGCTCGTTTTAAACCATGTCCTTCTGGATCAGGTATTAGTCTATCTAAAGCGGCTTCGATTAAGCGTGGCTTTCTCAGCGTTTTTTTGAATAAAGCACGTGCGCGTCCCATGGCAGGTGCAATTTGTGCATAGGTCTTATCTTGTAAGGTGACCCGTAAACCTTGCTTTGCACACCAAGCGGCAATATCTCCCCCCATCACACCAGCACCAATCACATGCACATGCTGTGCTTTAAATTGAGAGGTTTTTGCAAAGCCTTTCATGCGCTCCTGCAACAAAAACAAGCGAATGAGATTTTTTGCTGTATCTCCTGCTGTAACTAATTGAACAACAGAATCCGCTTCTTTGCGATAAGCACGTGCATCAAACCCACTTTCTTTCTCCCAGAAATCAATCACAGCATAAGGCGCTGGATAATGTGCTTGACGTGCTTTTTTTCTGACTTCTCGCCGCAGTAATTTAGCCATGAGTATACGAATCGGCAAGTATTGATCAAGGCTTTGAACAAACGATGGCTTATGTTTTTTAGGTTGCTTTTGAATAAAAGCAATTGCCGCGCGTTTTAACTGCCGAAGCGGTACAACTTCATCAACCATACCCAGTTTTTTTGCTTTTTTAGCCCGTAACATCGAACCGGTTAAAATCACTTGAGACAGTGCATTTAAACCACCAATTAACCTCGGTAAGCGTACAACGCCCCCCCATCCCGGATGAATACCCAGTAAAATTTCAGGTAAGCCCAAACGCGTGTCATCGCTATCAGTGGCTATTCTATAGTCACAGGCCAAAGCAAGCTCCATGCCGCCACCCAAACAAAATCCATTAATCATCGCAACGGTTGGCATTTTAAGGGCTTCAAGACGTGACAAGACCGCTTGACCTTTATGTAAAAAAGCACTGGCACGCTCAGGTGTATCTAAGCCAGAAAAAGTTTTGATATCAGCGCCCGCAATAAACCCTTTGGCTTTACAAGAGTAAATCACCAACCCTTTTGCTTCATGCATGGTTTCAATCTTTTGCAAAGATGTATTGAGTTCATCCAGCACTTCGTCGTTGATGCTGTTTGTCCCCATGCCTTGCCTATCAAGACCCAACCAAATAATATGGTTTTCATCTTGTTCTAAATTCCATTGCTTTTCATCACGCATTATCATTCACCTCCGTTGTGCGCTCAATATACATAGCACCCCCTTGACCGCCACCAATACATATCGACGCCATCCCACGCGTACCCCCCCTTTTTTCTAAGGCGTGCAGCGCATGCAGCACAATACGCGCACCCCTCGCACCAATTGGATGCCCTGCAGCAATCGCGCCACCATCCGGGTTTAAACGTTCTCTTAAAGGGGCGCCCAGTGGCTGTGAGAGTCCTAATACGTCTTTTGAATACGCCTCGTCATCAAATGCTGCCACACATGCCAGCACTTGTGCTGCGAACGCTTCATTGATTTCAAAAGTATCCATGTCAGCGGGGGTAATACCTTGGCGTGTACAAATCGGTGCAACAGCATGTACAGGCCCAAGCCCCATTTCAGCAGGATCAAGTGCCGCCCACTCAGAGTCAACAATACGCCCTATCACAGGCAGATTATGTTGCTTCACTGCATCCGCACTGGCTAACAATAATAAACAAGCACCATCTGTAATTTGCGAACTATTCCCTGCAGTTACCATGCCATATTTTTTATCAAAAAAAGGCCTTAATCTGCCCAGCTTTTCAGGCGTTGAATCGGTTCGTGCACCATCATCTTTTTCATGAACTTTACCTTTTTTATCAATCATTGGAATCACTTCGCTCATCTCATCATTGGCATAAGCATTTAACAAATTCGCATGACTATCCGCTGCAAAAGCATCCATTTGCTCACGTGTAATATTAAATTTATAAGCTAACTTCTCGGCAGTTTGCCCCATGTTAAGCCCAACGATTGGATCCGTTAAACCGCGCAGTAATGCAATAACAGGTGTCAAAAAAGAGGGTCGCAATTTAGGAAGCAGTGCAAAACGCTCTGACATGGTTCTTGTCATACTCCATTGCCCAAACCAAGTGGCCATTTTCGCATTAAATAAAATAGGCGCCCGACTCATTGCATCTGTCCCACCCGCCAGCACTAAATCACTTTGGCCACTGGCAATTTGAAGTGCTGCATTATCAATAGCTTGCATCCCTGAGGCACAATTTCGCATCACGGTAAATGCAGGCACTTGATGACCACAACCGAGTCTTAAAGCAATCACGCGGGCAATATTCGCCTCGTCAGGACTTGGCATCGCTGATCCAATAATCACATGGTCTAAATCACTCGGTGAAAAGGGCTGCCGCATCAATAAGCCTTCACCAGCTGAAACAGCTAAATCTGATGCACTAAAAGCACCGACACCTTTTGCTTTTAAAAACGGAGTTCGTGCTCCATCTACGACATAAACCGCTTTACCTTTTAATTTTGATTTTGATTTTGCGTTTGTTTTGCTCATGTTGTCTCCTGACAGCGCTTTCCTGTAAATAGCGATATAAGATAGCCACCATACATGAGTTTTAAGTGTTTTTTAATAGTTGATTATTAAATCATTGCTGATATACTGTCGCTGCTCAATTGGAGAGGTGGCCGAGCGGCTGAAGGCGCTCCCCTGCTAAGGGAGTATGGGGGCAAAACCTCCATCGAGGGTTCGAATCCCTCTCTCTCCGCCAGTAAAGCAGTAAGATGTGCGCCCGTAGCTCAGTTGGATAGAGTATCTGGCTACGAACCAGAGGGTCGGAGGTTCGAATCCTTCCGGGCGCACCATTTTTATCAGTTAAATCAAGAAGTTATCTGTAATCCACTGATAAATCGTGACGTGAAAACCAGAGCACTGTGGCAATTTTGTGTCATACATCCTTTCAACAGCCATTAAAAAACCAACGGGGTCAAAATTGACCTGACTTTCTCAATGCCTTCGTAAATTTTTTAAATTCAATTTTCTTTTCTAATGGAATTTCCCTCCAATTAATATCATAAATCGCACCATAAATAGCGTATAAATAAAGCGCATTACAACATGAAGCACTTCGACCAAGTACTTGCCTTCCTTCCAGCATCCTAATAAACGCTTTTTCAGCACCGAGCTGCTTGACTTCATCTGCATAAAAAATACCTGAAGCATTAAGATCTTTTTCTACGGCGGGTCCGAGATTTTTCATGCTAGAAATTTTTATCACTTAAGCTGCCTCCATTAACGCTTTTCTAAAACATATGTAATATTCATCACACCCTCAATTTTATCTTTTTTTTGGGTAACAATTAAGAACTGATTAGATTCCCAAAACGCCAATGCTCGAGTATTTTGCTTTTGAACAACACACCTTAATTTAGAAGGCTTGAATGTTTGCTCTAAATTTCCAATTAACTGACTGCCAAGCCCCTGCCCTCGATATTTCGGATGAATTAATAAATATCCGATAGTCCAAGTACCTTTTTTAGGGTAATCACGTACGATATCAGACAGTCCTATTAACAGACTATCATCATACAAACCAAACACGAATTTATCTTTCTTGATATCCCTACCCGGTGGACACGCATTTAAAATCTCTGATGCTGAACCGTTTTTATACTCACATAATTGGAAAAAATCATTAAATCATGCAATAAACATTTCTATTTCATTCAGATCATCAGGTGATAATAATTTAAGCTTCCACTGGTGCAAGGTCTTATCAATTGAAAAAAATGACATGCGGTAAACCCCTGAGCTTTTTTATTTTGATTGACTCGCTAAATCATCTAAAGCTTTATCTGTAACCCGATAAACAGTCCATTCATCCATTGGTTCAGCACCCATGCTTTTATAAAATTTAATCGCTTTTTCATTCCAATCCAAGACTGACCACTCCAATCGACCACATTTTCTTTCCTTTGCTAAAGCTGCCAAAAACGCCAACATCTTTTTGCCAATGCCGTGACCACGCGCCTCAGAATTTACAAATAAATCTTCCAAATAAATCCCCGGTTGCCCAAGAAAGGTAGAAAAGTTATGGAAAAACAAAGCAAAACCTACAGGCTTATTATCTAAATAAGCAATAATGACTTCGGCATAAGGATTCTCGCAAAATAAAGTGTCTTGTAGCATTTTCTCCGTAGCAACTACTTTATTAGATAATTTCTCAAATGCAGCGAGCTCTTTAATAAAAGCCAATATTAGTGGAACATCGTGTTCTGTCGCCGGTTTGATTTTTAAAATTTCATTCATCACATTGTCTCATGGTTAATAATCAAGTCGTCCTTCCATATCCTTAAAATTGACCATAATATGTTCCTGATATGGCTTTCGAGATTGCAATTGCCTATACCACCGTTCAACATTTGGCATTACAGGCCGTTCAATTTCAAGAGAAAAATACCGATAAAGCGTGGTGCCAACTGAGATATCAGCCAAACCTATCGCATTACCACTTAAAAAAGATCTGTTTTCAAGTACAGTATCAAGTAATTGAAAATGTTTATTCGATCGTTCAATAGATTCTTGGATAGCATTCCAGTCTCGCTGTGATTCAGGCGTTCGATAAAAACCCCAAAATACACCCGTAAGAAAATCTGGCTGTAAAATTGTTTGCAACCAATCCATCCACTCATCAATCTGCGATCTGTCTCTGGCGTCATTTGACCAAAACATTGGACATCCATACTGTGCAGCAAGATATCGTAAAATAGCGTGTGATTCCCAAACCACCGTTTCTTCATCTAAAATACAGGGTATACGGCCATGTGGATTCATCTTCAAAAACTCAGGTGCATCAAGACCACCAAATTTTCCACCCACCGGGATATGATCATGCGATAGACCTAATTCACCAATGAGCCACATCACTTTTTACACATTAAAAGAATTACGACGTCCCCAAATTTTAAGCATGTTTCTATGCCTCTATCATTAAATCATTTGGTCATTTATTAAATAATTAAATCAATAAAGTCGGGTTCACTAGATTTTATTGATTTAAATTATCAATTCAATCCGAGCCCCTTAATTCAATTATCCGAATTCTGAATTCAATCCATAACTCCCGGTAACTGAGTCCAGTATTTATCAAAAGATGATAAATTACCAACTTGATGAGCAAGCATATTGTTCCACTCACTGATTAGCTCTTGCTTTTCTTTTCTCGAAGAAAAGTTTTTCATGTATTGGTTGCCAACGCTTATCTTTATGAGTTGTACAATATCATACAAATCTCTTGGTCGCAGTCGTTCAGTTAGTGCTCTTAACTTTTCAGCACGATAGCCTCAATAAGTCTATTCATTTGAAGGGCGCCATAATTATTTTTGATAAATTCAAAACTATTTATAGCCGTTGATGGTGTAGTATCAATTTCATGAAGTGTTTTAAGAATTAAATCGGCAAGTTGCTGCTCATCGTTTGGTGCAAAAGATAAGCCAGATTGAGCTTCATCGATAAGTCGCTTGGCTTCACCGGAAACCCCACATAAAATAGGTTTATTGCATGCCATATAGTCAAATAATTTTGTGGGCAACGCACCATTAAATAAGGGAATATCAAGAAGAGTTACAAGACATAAATCTGCAGCATTGATATAAGCCCTGGCTTGATCTTTCGGTACGGCTTGATTTAATATCAGATTAGTTAGTTTCATTTTTTTTACTGATTGTTCTATTTCTTTTCGTTTCATACCATCACCCACTAGCATAAAAACAATGTTATCATTCTGTTTGAGTTGTTTTGCAGCCCGTAAAATAACTGGAATATTATTGGCTTCACCTAGCGCACCAAAATATAAAACAATTTTTTTTCCTTCAAGATTATAACGCTTGCGAATCTCTAAACCCGCCTCAATATCAGGATAGAGCTGAGCGGTATCTACACCACACCGAACTAAAGCCACCTTGTCTTTTGACCATCCTCGTTCACAGATATTATTGCGAATGCCATCGGTCAGTGCAATGATGGTACGCGCTTGATTATAAAGCATTTTCTCCATCCAGCTCATTATTTTAATGAGTGATTTATTTTTTAATATGCCCATTTGAACGGCAGAATCAGGCCAAAGATCACGCACCTCCATAATAAAAGGAATTCTACGTAATTTGCAGACGAGCCATGTTGAAAAAACGGGAAAAATCGGAGGAGAAGAACCAATAATTAAGTCTGGTTTTTTTCTAAATAATAAAGCTATAGGACAAGATATAGAGAATGAAATAAAACCAAGAAGACGGCCTAAATAACTTCTGTGTAATTGTGAATAAGTCAATGTGCGGTATACCTGCACTTTACCTACTTGCTCTTTTCTTATTATTCGCCGATACCAGGGTACATTTAGTTTATCAGATTGCATGTATCCTATTTCACCAGCAATTACCGTCACATCATGACCACATTCAGCTAAATATTGGGTCCAGTCATAAATGAGCGAATGGCCTGGTGCATTGGTGCTCTGATAATATTGATAAACAACAACAATATTCATCCTATAGTATCCTTAAATATCTGTAGTAATTTTTTTTCTTCATGGCACCAAGAAAACTGTTGTTGAGCCATTAAACTATTTTTCTTCCATACCTCAAGTTGTTCTTCGCTACGAAACATTTCTTCAATCAAGCAAGCTAATTCATCAGGGCTATTCATTTTCCCGGTTAATCCAAGCTGATTTTTTAATACAATATGATTGATTTCCGGTAAATTACTTCCCAAGATAGGAATGCCTGAAGCAATAAATTCAAACAGCTTATTCGGCGTACAATAGAAATTGTTGAGACAAATTGCTTGATATGGAATCACGCCAACATCAGCTGATTGGGTGTATTCTAAAAGTTGGTCTTGCGGCACAGCTGGATGAAAATATACTCGATGCTTTATCCCCAATGAAAGAACTTGCCGTTCCAAAGCTTTTCTAACTTGCCCATCCCCTAAAATCACCAATTTAACGCAGTGATTGTTTACATATTTCATCGCATGCACCAATGTTTCAAGATGACGTCCTTTAGATAGGCCTCCTTGAAATAATAAAATTTTATGCTCCGAGGGCAATCCAAACGCCTGATGAAATAATTTGTTTTTTGGAATGGTAGCTGTCGAATTTATGGCATTGTAAATGACATGAACTAAGTCTATAGCATATCGGGTCTGTAACTCTGTGGCAATGGATTGATTGACAGTTATCACCGCATCACATTGATGAATAAATTTTTCCTCAATCGACTCCCATTGCCGTTTTTCATAGGTTGAAAACTCTTGTTCACTATATAACTCGTGACTATCATAAACCAATTTAGCACCACATTGACGAGCATGTAGTGCAGCAACCGGGAGCAAGGGTAAATCAATTGACATCACCACATGAGGTGTAAATCGCTCCAACTCATCAGAAAACACACCGCGATAAAAATCTTCAAAATTCACTACATAAGACCATGAAATACGTTTTAAAACCCGCATTAAATGTCCGTTCATCGGTATATAACGCCGAATTACCCGATACAAAGATAATAACGAAAAAACTTTAAGCCCTAGTGTTTGCTTTTTTAAACGCACACGAACAACACGAGGGTCATCTTTTGATGAGGCAGTATCCTCTGGCATCGCTAGTATAGTAACAACCCATCCTGCTTTTTCAAGCGTATCTGCTTGTTGTAGTGTTCTCCTATCAATCTGACGATCGATTGTGAGCATGAGCACGGTTTGATTAGGCATACTGTGTATAATCTCCGTCAATATAGGTTTTGTGCCATAACTCGAAACAAAGCTCAGAAACAGGTACGCCTGCTTCAGCTTGTTTCAATATTGACATGATTTTACTATCACTAAATTTTGACTTTTTCATGCAGAATCTCCTCTGACATAGGTTACGAGAAAATTCTACTTTTAACATCACTTATTTTGTGGGGGATTACCCGGTCGCCAAAGGCGATAGAAAAATCAGGATCTATAAAAAAACCTTGATCATCTGGGCCTCGGTGAAGCAAACTAGATTTCATGTTTTGAATTTTTTTATCTAGCTCTTGATGCGATGATTTTAAATTTATTATTCCTTTCATCGTTAAGCCCTCGTAAATCTTTAAAAAAAACTGACAGGATGTATTTTGGAGTGAAGATCACTGATTTATTGTAATAATATAGTTTAATCCCACACAGGCACATCAGATTTGTCAAAAAGGAGGTTGACATCATTTATTTGTACGATAGATTTACTTCGATTAATTTCTGACAGTACCTTTTGTGCGTTTTCAAAGTTATCTAAGTTACGATACTTAAAATTCTTTGTATTTTCATACCATTCTTTGGCTATTTGTTTTAATCGGTTTGTTAAATTAACATCTGTGAAAGATGGATAATTAGCCAAATAAAGGAGCGCGATTATATGTTGCATATGGTAAAAATTCTTATTATTTTTTTTTGAAAAATTAGTGGGGTAACCACAAATTAGTTTATCCATAGGCAATACTATTTTGTGTAAATTTTGTTTTAATATAGGCTGGGATTTTAAAAAATACCAATCTCCATCGTTTGTGGGGGAAGATGAGTTTGGAGTATAACCACCACTACGAATTTTCATTTTAAATGGCGAATCACTGACTAATACGGTATTAAAAAATCCTGAGCAAGACAAAATCATGTTGATTTCATTGGTCTTTATATTGCGTGAACTAATTTTGTTTTCATAAGATGAAATTTGTTTTTTAGGATCATCTTTTAAAGGAATCAAATAATGTTTCATTTTCTTAATTTTTGATTCGTAGATCACAACAAAATCGGCTTTGATGTTATCTGATAGGATAGTAGCTGATTGAGGCGATGTATCTGAGTACCGGGATATATTTCGTTCTTTATCATACCAAACCGTGTTGTTTTCTTCAAAAAACTCCAGGTTACGATGAATATAATTAGCAACATCTTCATTACCATAGGTTAAAGCGTAGTCATTCAGACGAAGTAATGCGTGTAGCCACCCGTTTAAAATAATCTCTGGGTTAGAATGAAACAAAGGAATCTCCAGTTGAGCTATACTGAGATCTATTCCGCCCCTCTCATATGGTAAAAAAAATGCTTTTTTTACTCGCTCTAATAATTGGTGCGAATTTTGGCTAGCTATTTCTTTGTCATACTTCATGTACCCAGATAAAATATCCCCTTGACTTATCGTGCTATAGGTTACATTTTGGCCATTCATCCTGGATAAAGGGTATATATTTGGATAAAAGAATGATAATTCTTTAATTGGTAGGTCGATGCCAACCAACTCTGTCATTTTTTGAACATCAATATAGTTTAAATTATCAAAAATATATCTGCAATAAACTGCTGGATGAAATACATATTGGTTCGAATCCTTAAGTTGCCAATAGCGCGCAAAAGGTACTCCCTGAACCAAGATAAATGCATCATTATTTTTATTTTTCTCCTCATTTTGATTTTTTTTATATATTTGGCTACTAAACGCCATATCTTTAGTTGATGGCTGAAAAGGTTGAGGGGTAATGCATAAATCACCCACGCCAATAATAGCATGGCAAGCATTTTTTAGTAGAAAATCTGAATCAGAATGTGCAGCATTTGCAATAACAAGCATGGCGGTACCAAATAAAAAAATACTCTTTAATTTTAAAGTTGGCTTTATTGAACCAAGTATAGATTTATAATTTTTTTTCATAAGAATCTCTAGTTAAATAGTGTGTGAGTATTAATTTCTATAAGTGACAATAACTATTCTTCATTTGTTCAATATTAAGTTTCTTGCTGATAATAGTAGCGTTATAAAAAAAATTCATACCACAATAGCCTCTAAAAATAGGGTTGATTTTATCTAAGAGTTGCGTTGCTTTATAGTCACATGAACCATCAATTAATGATGTAACAGGACATGGATATAATAAACCAAGAGTCGGATCTACAGTTTTATAAACTTCTCCATTATAAACTTCTACAATATTATGAATTGCACCAGTACGACTACGTAACCCTATACTCGTTATTTTATAATGACTAGGTACTTCATATGCAAAAAGATATGAAAAATTCCCACAATGCGCTGATTTTGAAGATAAAATATAATCTCTTATTGTTGTTCTTTCACACGAAATTTTATCTCTAGTAATATCTTCCTTGTGCACCCCATACCCATACTTCATGCGCTTGCTTATATTTGATGCCAATAAAAGCAAGGAATCATCCGTTTCTTTAGTATTCGAAAAGCCAGGTATAATTGAGCGTACGATAAGCCGTTTTTGCATCCCTCCCTCTAGAGTTCGTAGCATATATTGGTCATATGATTTCTCTAAATTCAAATTTATACTTGAAAATACATGCCCGTTAATTTCATCAAACTGATCAATATTTATATTTCTCAGAAAAACTTCGATATCCTGCTCTTTATTCTTTTGTATTCCATAAAGAGCAATTTTTTTTGGTATCTCTAATTGTGAATACCAAACAAATAAAATTTTCTCTAAAAGCAGACCTGTGTTTTTATTTTTAAAGCATACATAAGATGAATTAATATCATGTGATGATAGATAATTATTTAGAGATTTCGAGCTAAGCGTTTCTACACCAAATCCATCATAATATTTTCCTCGACCATCACATGAACTATAGCTCATGTCTTCGTAGCCAAAACATGGAGCGTCTTCTTTATTAGGCCAAGAAGCAGGTAAATTTAGATTCACTTTAATTTCAGGGGAGCTGGTTGTTTTTATATCATACTGATCTTTAACAAAGGCATGCCCATAAAAAGAACAAAACATAAGGATAAAGCACAATCTGGCGGCAGTCATAATGAAACCCCCGCGTAATTAGTCCTGTTTTTTTCAAAAAGCCCCATCCTTTCATTGATTAAACCTTCAAAAACGTCAAGATAAACACGACTTTGAACTTGCCAAGTAAAAGCATTGCGCTGTTCTTTTAGATGTTTTTTATAGGAACTATATAAACACGTATCTGTAAATATTTCATTAATTGCAGATGCTATTTGACGACTAGTATGCATTGGCTTAACTAAACCAAATTTAGTCTCATGAACAAATCGTCTCAATTCAGGCGAGTTATTGGCTAAAATAGGAAGTTCTGCTTGTATAAATTCAAATAATTTATTCGGTGTACAATAATAACTATTCAAATCAACATGAGGGTAAGGGATAATACCTGCATCTGCAGAAGCTGAATGCTGCAATAGCTCTGATTGGGGGACAGCGGGTAAAAAATAGATGCGTTTATCCAACAGCCCCAAACGGCTGGCCTTTTCTGTTAATACTGTCTCAAATTCACCAAAACCCATCATGACTAAATCAACTTTAGGATGTTTAACTAACGCCATTGCCTCAATCAATTGCTCTAAGTTTCTATAGGGAGAAAAACCGCCTTGGAAGAGCAGTACTTTACGAGAGGCATCTAGCTTTAATTTTTCTCGCAAAATATTATATGACGTACTAGGATGATATTCAGCAGGAGGATCTATGGCATTGGTTAAAGTGATTGGACGAGGAATGGCATATTTTTTTGCCATTTCTTCTGCAATCGAATCGTTCACGGCAAATACTTTTGTACATGCTGTAATTAATTCCTTTTCAGCTCGAGCACAAACACGGCGCTGTATGAATGAGAACGAACGTTGCTCTGGATAGAGTTCATGTGCATCGTAAACAAGAGGAATCATCCATTTTTTTGCGAGTTCGACACCCGCCGCCAATGCAGGCAAATCATGTACTTGAATGATGTCGGGATTAAAACCACTTGCAGCATTGAAAAAGGCGCTTTTAAAAGGAAGTGGATCACCCATGGTGCGATTAAAATAGCGCATATAAAGTAAGCTTTTATATGTCACCCCATTGAGGTGAGATAAAAGCTTAAAGCCAAATGCCCAACAATATCTTAACGTATTTTCTTTTTTATATAGCTGTGTTAATAAATGATTTAATTTTTTTTTTTCGAATCATATAATTTTTATATATTTTATTACCCGGGATAATGTGTTTTAGACCAATTCGAATAAGATGAATGCCTTCGGGTAAATATTCATCATCATCATTACTGTTATGTGACAAACAAAGTAAAGTCACTTTGTAACCTAATTGAGTCAGGCTACGCCCTTGAGTAATGACCCTTCTATCTAAATGTTGGTCATGACAAAGCATCAGAATATGATTGTTCATTTTTTAAAAATCCTTTTGATTTCCTTAAGCGTTTTATGGAATTCATTGCGAATGCGAACTTCAAAATGATTGAGTAACTGATAGTTCTGCATCTGCAGTTTATCACGCTCCATAATGAGGTTTTGAGTCTGCGCCTGCAGTCGATTACGTTCCTCTTGTGCCAATACTTCAATTTTCTCAAATAAGCATCTCCAGTCTGGATGTTTAGAGCTAACTGGCGTTAAATTGATTTTGTCTAAATAACACGCTGTTGTTACTTGAATATAAGTAGATATTTGATTCGACTGGGTTACATAATATGAGGGGGAGGCTGTTAATGATCGTAGTATTCCAATGGGCCGATTATCTCCTAATTGAATCGATTTTATAAATAGAGGCGATTTTATTCGAACTAGAAGCCCATAATAGGAGGGCTTCGTGTTTCTTGGGAGTGCCAATACATATCTGCCTTTTGAAACAATATTTAACTCGCCACTAAAAAGAATACCGAAACCGTCTTCTACTGAAAGAGGAACATCTTGTTTGTTTCTTGTAGTTTTTATTTCCAAGGAATCATAAGGTGCATAGGCAGGAAATTGTAAAATCAACCCTTCATCCGTTGCGTGAACAGCGCGTGCTACTGAGGGGTAAGGGATGAGATTGGCGCCTATTGTCATCTCATCTAAAATAATTTCGTTAGTCTGTGAGTGAGTGAGTGTAGACTCTATAACAGGTTTCTTTTTTGTTTTACATACACTTCTATGTCGATATAGTACTAAAATTTCACTATGACTGCTAAAATCGGGTCTAGTTAATCTATCAGAGTAGATCATATTGCCTAATGCCGATGCAGTTAACGACGGTAATGGCTCAACTGGATCTGGACTAGCCCCAGATTTATCACAGCAGGGGCAAACAGCGTCACGCCATCCAGACCATTCATCCAATATTTCTCGCCGAAATGATGTTTCTAAAGCATGATAAGGTGAGTAAGATTCTCCCGTTAATATTATTTTGTCGACTTCAAACGAATCTGGGCAGCGTGATACTAATTCAGGCCAGTCATACGATCGCATGTGCCAATTGACATGGTATTGATGGCTACAATGATGGCACTTAGCGGTTGCATAAAGAAGCTCTTCTCTAAAGGGGACAGCGACAAAAACCCACTTTTTAGCAACTCGAAACAGCTGCTCCCAAACCTTTTCCTCTATAGAACTCGGAAGATGCTCAAGCATATCGGTTGTTAAAACAAGATCAAATTCACTATCTTTAAATGGAAGGCTTGTTGCATCACCCAGTGTCGTTTTAAATGTACAGCGAGATAATGCTTCCTCACTAAAGTCCAAGCCTACTATAGGAACTTTTGTTGTCTTGATGATAGACTCTGTCAATTTTCCATCGCCACATCCGACATCTAAAGCGGTTATAACCTCTTCTGGGAAAAAATCAATAATGGCTTGTGCAAGATTCTTCTGGCCGGTTTGAAGGATTTGATTCCAAACCTCTGTTGATTCATACAAGAGCTTATCCTGAGTATTCATGCAATCTCCCACTGGGCTGGTTGATTAACAGTACCAATGTCTACCCCAAGGCCTTCAGGATGAAGAATTTTTAAGGGATAACAGCGATCATGTAAATCATATGCCTCTGGTTCAAATTTTGATGCAAGACAAAGATCCTTAAATAAAGCAACGGACAGGATATACTCGCCAGGTCCAAGGAATAGAGGATCAAATGTAACAGTAATATGACCTTCCCCTAATAACTTATTAAATTGTACGCCATCACGATTCGATGAAACTTGCATTGCACAGGTCCCATCTAGGCGATAAATAGCAATCACTGCTACAGGATTATGGGCAGTCGTCGCCGCGTTATAACGAATACAAGCTTTAGAAAAATCGCCACTGATTAAGGTATGACGACGAGAATTTTGAGCGTCTAAAAAACCAAATGCAGTAATTTTTACTGGCCCTTTGCCATAACGATCATGTGAAGATAAGTTTTGTAATTCAAAAACTGTTGGCATTGGCTCAATAGTGTCAGTGATATGTTGTATATCAAGCTCAACCCTTAGTGTCCTCCAAAGATTGCCTTCATTATTTTGACTAATGACGCTTAGTCGTGTGTACTCCTTTGTTATTTCATCAAATTGTTCTAACCTTATTTCATCTGAGGCAGAGGCTTTATAATCTATTTCTATCCAGCGCTTTTCTTCAGGAGTTAATTTCCAATCGATTTGAAACGGTGCATGTATGAACCGACCACCAAAATCAGCAAATGTTCTACAGGTCTTGTTGTCAATTTCAATCACATTAGACCAATTACTGCCCTCTGTTTCTGCAAGACAACGAGAGGGATTCTCTGAGCTGTTGATTGAAACTTCACCTAAAATATTATTTTCGTATCCATATCGAATATTAGAAATAGTCAAAGGTTGATCGGGAGCTTTGTCATGCTCTGTAATAAATCGAAACAATGAAATATTACTTTTTATTATTATAGATGGATTTAGTTGGTTGCTCCGAGAACGAATTCTAAGTTCTTCATCTTCACGAATACTAGATAGGTAGGCTTTACTAACGGATAATACATCTCCATCTGCTTTAATACTCCCTTTATCAATCCAAATACCCCTGTCACATAATAGTTGAGTGGCACTCATATCATGAGAAACAAATAATACTGTTGTACCTTGTTTAGTTAACTTTTTCATTCGCTGAATAGACTTACCAACGAAATATGCATCACCTGCTCCAAGAATTTCATCAATGATGAGTATATCGGGTGTGATGGTTGTTGCTGTTGCAAAAGCCAAACGTGCATACATTCCTGCAGAAAACTCTCGTACAGGACGAGTAATAAACTCGTCAAGTTCTGTAAAATCTACAATCTCTTCAATAAACTTTTTCGCCTCTTTACCTTGTATTCCCTGATAAGAAAGTGCTGAGCATATATTTTCAATACCAGTAAAATCAGGATGAAATCCTGTCCCAATTTCCATTAAGGCTTGTAGTTTGCCATTAACTTGTATCTGGCCTCGAGTAGGCTGAATTTGCTCTGAAATTAGTCGAAGTAATGTGCTTTTCCCTGCACCGTTTCTACCAATTAAGGCGACTTTTTCACCTTGTTTTACCTTCAAAGTGATGTCACGCAAGGCCATAAATACATCATAACGTTTGGATGAAATAGGACAACCTAGTGCATCTAAGGCACGCCATCCAGGATGCTGAAATCGTTTAAACGATTTATCAACTGTAGTTAATGAAATCGCAATCTTAGACATAGTCAGCAAAAATAGGTTTAAGATGAGAAATAAAACGGTAACCAATCAAACAACATACCGTGCTAAATAGCCCAAAATATAATAATTCCATCAAGGGTAATACTCCTGTTAAAAAACATTGGCGATATAAATGCATCAACCATGCTAAGGGGTTCAGTTTTATAATGGCTTTCATACCTTGAGGCACCATTTCCTCAGTGTATCCAATTGGTGAGACAAGCATCAAAAATAAAATAACAATCGGTATAGCTTGCTGAATATCACGAAAGAAAATATTCAATGATGATGTTATCCATACAAGCCCCAAGGTCATCATAATCTGGAATAGAAATATAAGGGGAATAGCAAGTTGTGTCCAATATACATGGTTACTATATAAAGCTGCAGCCCAGACTAATAAAAGACCTAAGCCCATGGTTGCATGACCAACAAGTACATCTCTTGCGACAACCATTTCAATGGGGAAAAGCGTGTTACGCAAAAGGCCACGATTGGCAATAATACTTGAAGTACCAACGCTAAAAGCTTCTGAAAAAGCTAAAAAAGGAACTAAACCCGAAAAAATAACAAGTACGTAATGTGCCGTGCCTAACTCAGGCACTCTTACGCCTAAAATAAATATAAAAATTAAAGAGTACATTGAAAGAAATATAAGTGGATAAAGAACGAGCCAAGCTACACCAAGAACACTTGAAGTAAATCGATTATTTAAATTCTGGAGGGTTGTCGCAACAAGAAGATATTTATTTTTGTTTAAGTTATATAATAAATCAAACATATTGTGTCTCAACTGTCTTACTTAAAATTCGTTGGCTGAAGTGCCCATCACCATAGCAGCCTAAAGTCTTGCTTGGAAAAAAGCTCGTGCATCCAATGGTTGATAAATTACAAGATTTTTTTCCCTTATAGGTGGCACCAAAACTTTGAGCCGCATCCTCAATAACAGGAATATTTCCGTATTTTTCAGCGAAAGCATTAATATTGCAAGTATCCTGATTGATATCAACGAAAACAGGTGTGACACCTAACAAGGTAATAACTTCTGCCATTGCTAAAAAAGTAAATGGGGTCGTAATAACCTCATCACCTGCTTTTATGCCCAGTGCCATTAATGAAATCCTTTCTTTGAGCGACGCGTATTGTGCCTTTAAATCAATAAACTCTATTTTTTTGCTCATAATGCTATAAAGCCTTCCTCGCTCCCTATAACATTGTAACCGGCTTCACAGCAACGAAGAAGCAATGGTAGCCCAACATATCCTAGTCCAACAACACCTACCATCGCATTTTTTTTTCAATCAGCTGAATTAAATCGTTTCTTTGAAAATTTAACATCCCAACTTAAATCCTTAGAGTTATGGTTGTTTCTGGTGTATGACAAATTAAAAGAGGTGGCGTACCCTGTTG
>JAAHTH010001498.1_pt1 | contig 20103 bp, 12 predicted proteins | sample 6116091 | NCBI WGS metagenome assembly JAAHTH01 (sample SAMN13939990, study PRJNA603662) | sponge metagenome | isolation source: marine sponge | host: Mycale hentscheli | place: New Zealand | collected 2006 | reverse complement strand
AATATACATTTAATGAAATGTTAGCTATCCAGACACATGATGGTTTATATGATTCTGCCAATGAAAAATACTTAAAATCCTTTATGCCAGAAACAAAACCTCGCACGTCTTTGCCATTTATATTGCATCAAGCTGATATGATGGCGGCACGTATTGAATTTGAGGTTGAATGGTTACCAAAGTTTTCACAAAATAGCGTGGATGCGCCAAAAAAGAATTATACATTATCGTCTAACAATAACAAATCTAAGGTGAAGTCAAAAGCCTTAGGTGGTATTAAAAGCGAAGGATTAAAAAATATGCTAGATAGTTTATAATGGGAGTAGAATATATTATTATATCAATATTAGGAGTAATTGTAGTGATCTTAGGATTTACAACATGGAATCTCCTCTCTAAAACAGAGAAACAAGAAGATATAATAGTTAATTACGATTCATTTATAAATGAGTATAGTAAACAATTAGACATTGCAGATAAACGCTTAAAAGAAATAGATGAAAAAGATTTATTTAAAAGCGATGATGAAATTGGTTGGTTTTTTAAAAATTTAAAAGGGTTGCAAAATGACTTATCTAAATTTAAACAGAACCAATAACATTTTATGCAACCACCTATTAGAAAGCGCAGGAAGAAATCTAAGAATTATTTCACTCATGACACAGAACTAGCTATTGTTAGATACAATAGTCTTGATTCTATAGAAGATGAAAAATTAAGAAGTAGTATCTATGATAAAGAGATTCACTATCCATTCTTTAAACTTACCCAGAATATAATTCATACTTTTAAGTTCTATCATACAGAAGTTGATAACTTAGAACACTTACAACATGAAATAATTGTTTTCTTACTTTCTAAGATACACTTATTCGATCCAACTAGAGGAGCTAAAGCATATTCTTATTTTGGTACTATAGTTAAACGTTGGTTAATATTATATAATACAAAAAATTATTCTAAAAAAATAAAAAAAGTTGATGTTGATGTTTTAATGGGTGATAAATCAACACACACTTATAGTTTTGAAGAATCAAAAGGCCCTGTAGATGAGTTATATAAATACATTGATATATTTGTTGATCATGTTACTGAAAACATATTTGAATTATTTCCAAAGAAAAATGATGCACAAATAGCAGATGCTATATTAGAACTATTTAGAAAAAGAGAAACAATAGAAGTATTTAATAAAAAAGCATTATACATATATATTCGTGAAATAGTAGATGTAAAAACTCCAAAAATTACAAAAATAGCTGATAAGCTCCATGATATATTTAAAAGTGAATATGTTTTTTATTTAGAGCATGGTTATGCTAAATTCAAATAATTTTTTGTATCCATATTTATAATAAAACACATTATGGGAGCATTAGATAGCGTTGTATTTGGAAGTAAAAAATTTTCAGATATATTAAGCGAAATTTACGATAATCAAAAGAAAAAGGAAACACAAATTACAGGATTAATTTCCGAATTAAAACCACTTATATCTGATATAGGTGATGCTACTTTAATTGTACCATTAATTAAAGAATACTTAGAAATAGGTGTTCGCAATGATGAACAATTAATTAAAATGGCAACTATTATCCAACGTGTAGTAAATAATCAAGGAAATGGTGATGAAACTGGAATAACAGATGCTGAAAAAGAAGAACTACTAGCAGAATTAGATAATATCCAAAAGGCATATAAAGACGAAAAGAAAAAAGATAAATAATGGCTACTAGATCAGGAATTAGTCAAGTAAGAAGAGGTAATTCTACACCTTCAACAGACAGTTTTGCTACTCAAATATCAGAGTTAGGAAATAATGTGTTAGTTGGGAGGGTAAAAGATGTATGTTTAAATACTAATTCTGAAATGTTTAAAAAAAGTGGAGAATATTTTGGTATAGGTGCTATATCATGGGAAGATATTAAAATATCTACTGGTAATTCAACCAAACCCTCTTCATATTCATTAGCAACTCCATTACAACCTTTTATTAAAGAATTTCCTTTAGTAAACGAATATGTTTTACTATTTAGAGGCCCATCTATTACAGATGCAGGTCCCGGTACTGATCCTATATATTATTATGTAAGTTTAAAACTCTGGAATGATAATGAGCAAAATGCTGCCCCAGATCCTTTAAGAGATATTAACAACACCTCCCCACAAAGTAATAAAACTTATAGTGAGATAGAAGCAGGTGCGAATATGGAATCAACTGTATCTCCTAATGAAATAAACCTAAATGGTACTTCAGGGGGTAACTTTAAAGAAAATGGAATTATACAATCTGTTTTACCATTTGCAGGGGATAGAATATTTGAAGGTAGATTTGGAAATAGTATTAGATTAGGAGCAACAGCTAAAACTGAAGGAGAAATAGAAAATAACTGGTCTAGAAGTGGGGGTGAAGGTAATGCCATTACTATATTAAAAAATGGACAAAATGCTTCTATTACAGGACCTGGTTTTATACCAACTACTGAAGACATAAACGTAGATCCTTCCTCTATATATTTAACCTCAAACCAACAAATTCCAATTTTAGTATCAACTACTAAAGTAAAATCAGGTGAAGGTATTACAGTTCCATTTTCAAGAATGGTTAAAAAAACACCTATATCTCCTACATCGTATAATAAACCTCAAATAATATTAAATTCTGATAGATTATTACTTAACTCCTCTGAAGATAGTATTATTTTATCCTCAGCAAAATCAACAGTATTAGATTCTAATAGTGATTCTGCTATAAGATCCAAAAATGGAAATGTTAATATTTTAGCACCTGAAGGAAATATATCATTAGGGAAACCAAATGCTAGGGAAGCTGTTATATTAGGAAGTTCTTTTATGGAAAAGTTTGATATTTTTTTAGGTTCATACGGACAACTTTTACAAACATTATCTAAGGAACCTTCACTTTCAATAGCAGCAAGTTTTGCTTTTGTATCGTATGATGTTCAAATTAAAGCCCTTAGAGAAGAAATGAAACGAGTGTTATCTAATAGAGTAAAAGTAAGCTAGTATGGATGTTAATATTATATTAAATGCCGCAAGCCAATTTTTATTAACCCCTCAGGGTCAAAAATTGCTAGAATCACTAGATATTGATAATATTGATAAAGTAACTGAAGCTATAAAATTAGTACAGAAATCTAATGTAGTTAATGGGCAAGAAGTAATTAGTACTGAAGTTGTAGAACAACCTGAACTAACCAGAGAAGAAAAGAAAGAATTAAGAAAAGAAAAAAGAAAATCAAGAAATGAACGCATTTCTGAAGAATATGATAAGGCAAAGGCAGAAGCAAAAGAAAAAGCTGGAAAAGAAATAGGTAAATATGAACCTTATATTCAACAGTTTACTGTAAAAGGTAAAATATATGATGAATTTACTAAAGATCCTATATCTAATATAGAAGTATACCCTCAACTTTGTGTTTTTCCTGTAAGTAACGATCCATTTATTTATGGAAAGAAAGAAGATTTAGGAACATATTCGTCTGTTGTTAGGCAAAATAGAATTACAAAAGAACCCTTACTTGACAAAGAAGGTAACAATTTATACCAAAGTGTTAGGGATAAAGATTTAAATGACCCTAAAAATGCAGGGGTTAAGTCTAAAAGTGATAGGTTTTATGTTACAACGGATGAAAATGGTGAATATGAAATTACAATTGGTCTACCTGTTTTAGATGCTCAACCTACTAGAATTTTAAGTCCTTCCAAAACACCACCTTTTGTTGCTTATGTAGATAAAGATGATAGACCTCAAACAATAACAGATCTCGAAGAAGATGCTGAAGGTGAATTTGAAGGTTCACAATATGCTCCTTTTATTCAAGTCATTTCAACACAAAATGGAGAAGTTCCTGAAGAACTTAATATCCAACCTTTATACAATATAAAGAAAGCAGCAGAAATAGCAAAAAATAAAGCTATTGAAGAAATTAATCAATTTGTAATTTCAAAAATTGATCCATTCCTTTCTATCCCCGAAACAGTTATAAATAGTTTAAGAAAACAAGTCCTTAAACCAGCAACTGTAGTTCAAACAAAACTATTACCATTAGCTTTTGAATTAATGATTTACTTTAAAATTGCTAAAGAAGAACAAGCTAATCAACTCCAAAGCCAATGTCCTAGTAATGAAAGATTAGCGGATATTATAAGAAGGAGAAATTCAATTGTGAAGCAGATAAATAATATATATACTATTATAGCTGCTAATGTAGCGTTAGCATTTTTATTTACATATTTAAGTTCATTTTTAACTTTTATAAAAATAAAAATTGAGAACTTAGGTTTCCCAACAGCTGTTCCACCTGGAAATGGTTTACCATTTTTTGTACTTAGTAAATTAGAAAGTTTAAAAGACTCTTTAGAAAAACTATCAGATGTAAATAAAGAATTAAAAAAACAATTAATAATAGCATTAGTATTTTTAATAATTTGCCTTATTATAATATTAAGATATTTAAAAACACTTGATAAATTAATAGAAGGATGTGAAAGTCCAGATAATTTAGTAGCAATAAATGCTGAACTATTAGCTTTAGGTGCACAAAATGAAGAAGATGGAGGACCTCAAGTAAAAATAGTAAATGGGTTTGAAATGTTTGTTGAAGTAGTAGATAAAGCCCAAGTAGGAGAATTGCCTAGAAGACAAGCTGTTGCTAAAAATTCAAAAGGAATTATAATTTTAAGAGGTGAACCATCATTTAGTGCTGAAGATCAAATACTAATTGATGAACTAGCGTTTTATATACAAGTAAATAATTTAAAAGCTGATTAATCTAATATTTATAACTAAATAATAATAACATGAAATTAAGTCAATTAAAAACTATTGTAAAAGAAGCCGTAAAAGAGGCAATACAAGAAGAAATGAAAGATATTCTTTTAGAAGCTGTACGTGTTCCTAAAACAGTAGTTTCTGAAGTTCAATCGACCCCAGTTGCAACAACCCCATTACCAGAAAATGATAGAATGAAATTAAGAGAAAACATGATGGGTGTTTTAGACAGTATGAGACCTAATGCTCAAGGCACACTAAGTGCTACAACAGCAGATATGCCCTTACAAGTAGGAAGTACTGACACAACAAGTCCTAATGGAACATTACCAGCAGGAAATGTTAGTATGGATCAAATAATGGGATTAATGAATAAATAATAAAATATGGCGTTTGGAGCAGTAAATATACAACCCAATGACCTAAGACCTCAAGTAGGGATAGGTATTAATTTACCCTTTTCTGAAGGGACGGGATTTACTTCCAATTATACTACGGCAGAAGCTACTAGATATAATTTAATAAACTTTTTTTTAACAAATCCTGGCGAAAGAATAGGAAACCCAGAATTTGGTGGAGGGTTAAGAGAATTTATATTTTCTCAAATAAATCAACAATCTACAGAATTTTTAAAAGAAGATATTCAAACTAAAATAAGTAGAGAATTTCCTAATGTGGACGTACAAGAATTAAATGTAACAGCTAACCAAGATAATAACGAAGTATCAGTTGCAATATTTTATTCTATAATAAACACAAATATAGAAGACGAAGTAACACTAAATTTTGCATAGATGGCAGTAAGAAGAAACATAAATTATATAAATAAAGATTTTGGTACGCTTAGAAATCAATTAATTAATTATTCACAAACGTATTTCCCATCTACTTATACAGACTTTACAAATTCTTCTGTAGGTATGATGTTTATTGAACAAGCTGCCTATATTGGGGATGTTTTATCCTTTTATATGGATAATCAAATTCAAGAAAACTTTTTACAATACGCTAGACAACCTGATAACTTATATGATATGGCCTATATGTACGGTTATAAACCTAAGGTAACTGGTTTAGCTGAAGTAGATATAGATTTTTATCAACAGGTACCAGCAAAATTATCAGGTTCAGAATATGTGCCTGATTATGATTATGCTTTATATATACCTGCTAATACACAGGTATCTACAAATGGGGGGAGTGTAGTTAATTTTACAACTCAAGACCCTATAGATTTTTCAACATCAAGTTCATTAGACCCAACTAATGAATCTGTAGCAGCAATTTCTGTTGGTAATCCTTCTTACTTTTTATTAAAGAAAACTCGAAAAACATACTCAGGGACTATATCTAGTACCCAATTTTCAGTAGGTGCCCCACAAGAATTTCTTACATTTAATATTACTGATAGTAATATAGCAGGTATATTAGATGTTGTTGATAGTAATGGAAATATATGGTATGAAGTCGATTATTTAGGTCAAGAATTAATATACGATAGTTTAAGAAATACTAATATAAATGATCCTAATTCTTCTTTAGATACGGATGCTCCATTTTTATTACAAACAAAACAAGTACAAAATAGGTTTGCTACAAGATTTTTAAATGCAACCACTTTACAGTTACAATTCGGATCCGGTAATCCAGCAGATACAACTGAAGAAGTTATTCCAAATCCTTTTAATGTAGGTTTAGGATTACCTTTTGAACAAAATAAATTAACAGCAGCATACTCCCCAACCAATTTTATATTTACAAATACTTATGGAGTTTCACCTACTAATACTACACTAACAATAAGGTATTATACTGGAGGTGGGGTACAAGCAAATGTATTAGCTAATACTACAACTAAGTTAAATACTAGTAATATTAAATTTATACAAGGAGGACTTAATACTGTAACAGCACAATATGTTTTTGATTCATTAGCATCAAATAACCCAAATGGTGCTTCAGGTGGAAAAGATGGAGATACTATAGAAGAAATTAGACAAAATTCAATTTCTAATTTCACTACTCAGTTAAGAAACGTTACAGCTGATGATTATTTAGTAAGAGCACTTAGTATGCCTTCTAAATATGGTAAAATATCTAAAGCACATACTCAAAAACCTAAAGCAGATGAATCAAATACAACTTTAGATTTATATGTTTTAACAGAAGATGCTAATAACAAATTAACAGTAGCATCAGATACTATAAAAAATAATCTAAAAAAATATATAGAACAATATAGAATGATAGGGGATACAATAAGCATTAAAGATGCTTTTGTAATAAACTTTAGTGTAGATTTTGAAATAATTACTTATCCAAACTTTAATAGTAATGAAGTATTAGAATCATGTATTGTAGCTTTACAAACATATTTTAATGTAAATAGATGGCAAATTGCTCAACCAATAATAATTCCAGATTTATTTGTATTATTAGATCAATTAGATGGAGTACAAACAGTAAAAAATGTTTTTATAAATAATAAAACAGGAACAACAAAAGGATATTCTCAATGGGCTTATGATATGAAGGGTGCTAACCAAAATGGAACAATATTTCCATCATTAGACCCAAGTATTTTTGAAATTAGATATCCAAACACTGACATAAAAGGACGTGTTGTAAACTTATAATTATGGCAATATATAAATTATTTCCTTCACAAGATGCTTCTATTTATAGCGCTTTTCCTGCTATGAATACAGGACTTGATCCTATATTAGACATAGCAAATTCCGTTACAGAATTAAACCCTGTAGCAAGAGTAGCTAGATCAATAGTTCAATTTGATCAAAGTGAAGTTGAAAATGTTATTGATACAATAGCAAAAGTCACAGGATCAGAATTTAATAACTGGTCTAGTAGCTTAAAACTTAATATTGCTAAAGCTAATAATGTAATAATCAATTCATATGTTGAAGCATGGCCAATTTCAGGATCATGGAATAATGGTACAGGACAATACTTAGATAATAAACAAGGAACTAATGGGGTAAGTTGGGAATATTCAGATTATTCAGGTTCATATCAATGGCCTACAGCTGGATTTGTTCCGTTAACAACGGGATCTTATTCAGGAAGTAATAATGCTGGTGGGGCTGTATGGTATACAGGTTCTGGTACATATACTAACGTTAATAACGCCAATATGGGTGTATCTCAATCATATAACTTACGTAGTACTAAGGATTTAGATATGAATGTTACTGATATAGTAAAAGTATGGTATTCATCTTCTAAAGATATAAATGCGGGACAAATTGATATAGCTAATAACGGATTTTTACTTAAATGGGCTGATGCTCAAGAATTTGTTACTTCAAGTGCTGTATCACCTCAATTAAGTTATTATTCAGTAGATACAAACACAATATATCCTCCAGAATTAGAAATTAAATGGAGAGATTTTACATATTCAACTAGTAGTGGAGATTTTAAATTACAAAGAACATTAACAGGTTCAAATTACTCTACAGCATTAGTAACAAACATATCATGTTCGTTTACCCAATCATTACCTGCTCCAATATCAAATACAGGAACAGGTACAGGAGCAACATTTGGTGCTACATTTAATGAACCAAATATGATAAATGTATTTGTTAAAGATATAGGAAGTGGTTACAAAGCAGGAGATCAATTAACATGGAGTACTGCTCAAATAGATGCTTTACCTGGAATTACTTCAGGTGGAACAGATTCAGTAGTTACAATATCAACTTTTGATATACAACAACTTAATGTAATTGCAACACCCGATTTATATGTTGCTTTAGATAATAATGCTGGAGTATTTTATAGTGAAAGTATAAATGACTTTAGACTAAACGTGCGTCCTGAATTTCCAGTTCGTACATTCCAGACATCATCACTATACACAACTAATTTTGCTTTGCCCTCTGCATCTTATTATGCTATAAAAGATTTAGATACAAACGAATTTGTAATTGATTTTGATAAAGAATTCACACAGATAAGCTGTGATCCAACTTCAAGTTATTTTACAGTCTATATGAATGGATTAGAACCAGAAAGATATTATAATATTTTAATCCAAACAGAAATTGATGGGCAAACAATAGTAATGGATGAAAATTATTATTTTAAAGTAGTAAACGGGTAAGAAGTATGAAATCAAAAATTGATTTAGTAAAAAATGTATACCAAAAGGTAAACTATCCAAGAATCATTGATACAAAATTTAGTGAATTAGGTACTGTATCTATTAACGATCAAATAGATGCCACCCCTACTACAAATGAATTTTTTGAATTATATAATAGTTTATTTTACGAAATACCTTCTTATGGAGATGTTAATTCACATCAATTTTTAATTGAAACAAGTGCTGAATATATAGATTTTACTCCTAACCAAGAAGAAATAACAGCATTAAGGGCAGAAATTACAGATTTAAGAAGACAACTTCTTGAATCACAAATAGCAACAGCTGAAGCACTTTCAGGTGAAACATTTGACTTAGATGTAAATTCAATAAATGATGCAGCATTAGGAGATAATCAACAATTCGCAGATATAATGGACAGCATAGGTAAATTACCTTCAAGCCCAACAGAAGCAAATACAACTAATACAACAGGGACTACAAGTTCACCAAACCCAACAAGTACATCTGGTGGTGGAGGTAGTTCAGGTGGAGGATATTAATATATGGAAGAACAAGATAACGTAGAAATTTTACAAGTTTCCCCAGTAAACTTTGAATATCAAGATTATGATCAAAAGGACAAAAATTTATTGTCTGGAAGTTATTATGATACGGTCTTTTCATCTTCAACAGATTATATAGAATACTATGCATATGATGGGAACAAAAATATTCTTACCCCTTCAAATCAAGATTATGGCACTAATGTTAATAGAAACTATCATGTTTATGATGGTGATGTAACTATTTTTCCTAAAGAAGATTTAGAAAATTTAGGTTATGATCAAGGAGAATATTATTCAACATATAATTTTTATAGAAAAAGATTAGGTTCTGGTCCTGAAAGAGAATGGTATTATATTGATCAAATTAGTACTGATAGAACCGAAATTAGGTTAAGAAGTAGTGTTATTGAGGCAGATACGATTATAAGTTCAAGTAAGGAATTTATTGATTATAGAGAAGAGGAAGGATATTTTGTTGATTTTTATCTTAATTTTGGAAATGATATTCAATGTATATCAAATAATTTACAATTAGATATATCAGGTGTAGAACCTTCTGTATTAATAAAACTATACGAACCTCTACCTTCAAATATTGAATTAAAAACTGAGTTATGGGTTGTAGAAGAAATATCTGTACCCCAAGCTTATAATGTTACATTCCCACCTATAATATTTGAACCAGATGATTATCAATATATAAGTGGACCAAATTATAGTATCCAAGTAACACAACAAACAGGAGAAGCAAGTGAAGAAGTTAGTTTTAATACTTTATTAAATAGTAATATAACTAGCTCTACAGCACAACTTCAAAATTTATTAAATAGAAAAGAAGTTAATATAAGTGTTGATTATACTAATTATGATAATTTTATATATTTTTCTTCTGCACTAACTAGATTAGAAAACTTTTATTATAAAGTAGGTTTAATTCAATCCTCAAGTAATGAGATAGTAGGGTTACCTATTAATAGTGCAACTTATAGTTCAAGTAAAGCAGAGTTAACTAATAATATAGATGGTATTATAAAAAACTTTGATGGGTACGAATATTTCTTGTACTACAACAGTGGATCAGAGTATTCCTACCCAAAAACAAATACAGAACCACCTTATATTTTAGCTGCAACTTCAAGTACAGCAGCAGTAGAATGGTTAGGTAGTGCTGACCCAGAAAATGCTGAATATGGTGGAATAGCATTAACTGCTTCAAATTATGATCAAGATAACCAAAATTATCTTTATTGGGCAATACCTGAATATTTAAGGGATGATAGTGACAATGCCAAATATATGTTATTTGTTGATATGGTTGCTCAACAATATGATAATAGTTGGCAATATGTTAAAAATATAACAACAAGATTTGATGCAGATAATAGATTAGACTTTGGTATTTCTAAAGATTTAGTAGCAGATGCTATTAGAGATTTTGGTATAAAATTATATTCTAATAATTTCAATAGTAATGATTTATACTCAGCATTCTTAGGTTTAACACCATCAGGTAGTTCATTCCCTTTCCCAAATATGACAGGCAGTTTTCCAACACCTTCTGGGTTTGAATACGTGAATACTGAAATATCAGCATCGGATGATATAGTGCCATTAGACAATGTTAATAAATCATTATATAAACGTATTTACCATAACGTACCATATTTACTTAAAACAAAAGGTACACTATCAGGGTTAAGAGCATTAATTACTTCATATGGAGTGCCTGATACTATATTAAGAATAAACGAATTTGGAGGTAAAGATAGAGATAATTTCCAAGATTGGGATTATACTCAAAATGTATTTAATTATGCTTTAGAATTAGACGGTGAAAATTCTCAAATTACATCTTCATTCTTAACAAATATATCTTGGCCCGAATATTCAAGTACAGAAAAAACACCTAAATCAGTACAATGGAGATTTAAAACCCCAGGTATACCAACATCTTCAGCATATTATAATGTTTTAGTAGGTGATGAAAATAAATTTTATGTAACTTTAGAATATACAGGCTCAGGAATGGACAGTGGTTCATATTCAGGATCAGTACCATCCCAAAGTAATGCTTATGGTACTTTAAGATTTTACCCTGATGGTAATAATAGTTCAAATGTTACTGCAAGTGTTACATTACCATTCTTTGATGGTGGTTGGTGGTCAGCAATGGCAACAATTGATTATGATAATTTAAATACAGGTTCATTATTTGTTGCTAATAGAATAGATGATAAAATAGGATTCTCAGGATCTGATTCTGTAGGAGCTGTTACACAATATTGGAGATCAGCAACTAAAATGGAAATTCCAAGTGCTAGTGGTTTAGTAGTAGATACAGTTACTTATTTACCATTAACAGGTGCTTTACAAGAAGTAAGGTATTGGGATGTACCATTAAGCGAAAGTTTATTTTATGATTATGTAGTTAACCCTTACTCAACACAAGGTAACACAATAAATTCTTCTCCAGATACATTAGTATTTAGAGCAGATTTAGGAACAGAATTAAATACAGGAAGTAGAACATCTATCCACCCTAAAGTAACAGGATCTTGGGTCCCAACTGCTTCGTTTAATGGGTTTGATAGTAGCTTCTTCGTATCAGGTTCATTTATACAGAATACAGAAAGTATTTATTTAAATCAAGTACCAGGAGGTATTAAAAATAGAATTACTGATAAAATAAAAATAGACCAAGAAGTATTACCAACAGGTTCTACTTTAAGTCCATACAGATCAATACAACAATCTACTTACCCAAGTGGAAGTAGTCCAAGTATAAATTATTTAGAAGTAGCATTTTCACCTACTGATCAAACTAACGATGATATTATAGCACAAATTGGTGCTTTTAATTTAGGAGATTATATTGGTGATCCAAGACAAATATCAGAATCAAAAACATCATATCCACAATTAGATGCTTTAAGAGATGATTATTTTAATAAATATATAAACAGTTATGATGTAAATGATTTTGTTAGATTAATTAAATTCTTTGATAATTCATTATTTAAAATGATAGAAGATTTTACACCTGCTAGAACAACATTAAGTTCAGGTGTAGTAATTAAACAAAATTTATTAGAAAGAAATGTACAATCTCCCCCAGAAATGTCATTTACTACTCCTGAATATTCAGGTAGTGTTAAATCATTTGCAAGGGATTATAAAGTACCAGATTCAAATACTTCATACCCACAAGATTCAATTATTAGTGGTTCTTCAATCCAAGTATTTAGGGGAGGAACTGGTGGTGTATTTGAACCCTATAACAGTATATATGCAGCACCTATAAGTGCTTCAAATGAAAAAACTTGTTTATTAGGATATTTTTATACTGCATCTCATGAATTATTAGAACCTAATGATACCCCAGGAGAAACATTATTTGTTGAAGGTTTAGGTAATTCTAATAATACAATGAGTTTAAATGTTTCTGGTGAAACAGGACAAAATTATTTAGAGTATTTAAGATTAGTACACACAGCATCTATAGAAGGAGAAGTATTTGTAACCGTATCTTCAGGGTCAAGATTTATGACTCATAAAATAGATAAAACATTATATTTTGACGGTTATGGAACTGATGATTATAGTATTGCACCATATGGTGATTATACTAGCATGTTCGAATTTTATTTAACAGTAACAGAAAACCCAGGAAATTTTAGTGGTAGTGGAGAAGTAGGATATGTCCAAGGTTTTTCAGCACAATCACCAATCTTTGAAGATACAAATGAAATAGATATTTGTTTTACTATAGGTGGGAGACCATATAGTGGTAAAACAGCATCTGAAGTTTCATCATCAGCATTATGGGAACAGTTCCCAGATTTTCAACAATCTTGGAGTGAATCTATTGTTCCCAGTTTAGGTATAACACCTGCATATGAACAAAACAAAACAGGATCTAATACTTTACCACCAGTAAGAGTAGAAAGAATTGATCAAAGAGAATTTTATAATGGTGAATTTGGTAGTCCAATACCAGTAGGAATGAATGAAATATGTGATGCATTTTTTGGACAAGATGCTATTATAGATTATTTCTTTAGAATACAATATTTTACAGCAGATAATTTTGCTGAAGATAGTTTCTTAAGTCCAAATGTTTTACCTCTAGAAGGTAATGTTTGGATGTGGACTGATGTTTCAGGTAGTTCAACTACAGGATTAGCAGAAGGTGAACTATTAACTGTTAACCAACAACCATATTCAGGATATCCACAACCCGCTCCTAATTCACAAGGTTCACCTCCAATAACAGCTAGTTTAAGCCCAACTTCTACATCAGGAACAGGTACAGGACTTGTTTTAGGTATAACACAAAGCTTTATAGGTGCTGGTCCACTAGTTGGAATAAATGTTTATATAGAAGAAACAGGATCAGGATATATAGCAGGAGATACAGTAACATTTTCACAATTATCATTAGATACAGCAGGATTTGATAAACCAGTACTTGACCAATCTTTAATAGTTGATATACAAGCAGGTGATATTAGAACTGTTACATCCTCGACATCTAATAAAGTAAAATATATTAAAATGTCTAATGTTGATGTAAATGGAGTTTCAATAATTCCATTTATAACAGATTCAGACTATGTAACTTTTAATTTAGAAGGTGCTTCTGATTATTTAGGTAATTTAATTCAAGGATTCCAAACATGGTATATTTCAAATGTATCAGTACAAGATGATAATAATCCGAGTACTGAAAACGCAACATTAATAATTGTAAATCAGGCACCATCATCTGATGCTGTTCAATCATACGATAGTGCATTTTATGATTTATCATTTAGTGCAAGTGGGGTTTATTCATATTATTCTACAGCATCAGGAGATGATCCAAATGTAATACCTAGTATAGGAGTTACTCAATCAGTAGCACAAGGATATTTCCCACCAGTATCTACATTCCCAACAGAATCATTTTTTAGGGGATGGGATAAAGCAAATTATTTTGAAGGTAATGCTGATGGAACAGTTTATAGAGTATCCTCAGGTAGTGGGTTTAATACAGAAACATTAGGTAATTTTAATACAGGATCAACAGAATCTGATGCAGATGGTTTAGGTGGTCTTACAGCAGGAAAAAGTGTATCTCCATGGTTTATGAATGCCGCTGCTAGTACACTTCAAATTTTAAGTGCATCAACATTAGTAGGTGATTTAGGTGTAGGTGATTTAGGGTTATATACAGGTTCAATTACAGCATCTGCTGTACCAATTGGTCCTGCTTTTACAACATTATCAAACCCAACCCCAATACAATCTCAATATCCAGTATTTCCATTAACCTTAAATCCAGGTGGGGGGTTAAATACTTTTACTATTAGTTGTGGTGTTGGTTTAACAGGATTTTCACAAATTAATTACGCACCAGGATTTATTCAACTTTCATTTACTGACCAAACAACATTATGGATGGCAGTAGTAAGTTATCAAGATGGAAATGGTTGGATTACCTTAACTAATGCTTCAGGAACAGGTAATGGTACAGTAACAGTTACCGTTGATAATGATCCTAACTTTGTGTTAAGTTCCCCATTAGCATCTAGAGCTGCAACAATATCAATTATAACTCTTGCTACACCAACAACTATGAATCAATGTTTGGTACAACAACAAATATATAATAATACGGGATATAGCCCATAAAAAAACTAGGAATCATAAAAATATTATATTATATTATTTATAACATATGGCGACGATACAATATTATTTAAAAGAAGAGACTAATACAATTCTAGTTTCTGGTTCCAATACCAGAGACGGAATGAATGCTCTTTTAACGTCAAGTAAAAATGCGGAAGCTGTATTTGATCCTAATTTAACGGCTAAAATTTCATCTTTAGGGATGAATACTTCATATATAGTTCAAAACCAACAATTTGCAGACACAATAATCCCAATTGAAGAAGATCAAGAATTATGGGTATATAGAGGATATAATACAGATGGTGGAGATGGTTTAACTTATAGGTATAACCCACATGCTCATAGAGGATATAAAGCATATATTTTAACTGAAACAGGATCAGGGGTACCAGGTTTTCCTTATTCACCAACAGGAAGTGCTTTAACTTTTGATGCTTCTGTAAATGGAGGAATTGGAGCTGATATCCCATCAAAATATATAGAACGTAAATTAGATATACTAGGTAATAATCCTGGTGGGGGAGGAACTACTGCAATTAGTGGTTCATTTATTATATATGATTCTACAAGAGATATACATCCCTTTATATGGACACAATATACAAATTTAGGAAACCCACCAGCAGATGGGGCAAACGTTTCAATATATAAACAAAATTTAGATGCCAATTTTACAGGATTTGAGTTTAATACAACTACCAATCCTAATGCTATGCCTGCAACTCCAGATCAAATAAGATTTAATCAACAAAGTGCAGCATCAGTAAATACAATTTGGTTTTCAGCAACCTCACAAACCGGGCAAGTATTTGGACCTTTAATTTCAGTATTAGCAGATGGTTTAATACCAGGTACTCTAAGAATACAACCAGATCCAGCACTTTCAGCTAATTTTATTGATTATACAATTCAATCAATTACAGCTCCTACAGGTACAAATACTTATTATACAATAGGAGTAACGGGTGCTACACCAGGTCCTGGGTTTACAGCATTTACCCAAGGGCAAGCCTTACAGATGGATTTAAATAATTATCCACAAAGACAAATTAATTTATTACAACCACAAAATTTTCAATTAAATATATCTCCACAATTAAATGATTCAGTTATACTAAGAACCGGTAGTTATTCATATACTAGTAGTCAATTCCAAACAACTGATAATAATAATAATCCCGCTTCGGGATCAACAATGTTTGGGTTATATGCTGATTATGATCATTACGCTTCTTATAATATTCAAAATACTTCACCTACTGAAGATTCTCCTGTTACATTAAATTATATAGGAGACCAAGGTTCATTAGATGCTAGGTACATAACAGTTGGACCAGGAAGTGGTTCTATAATTACAGCATTAGTTGGTAGCCCAACATCATCAGGATATCTTCCAAATAATACTACTAGATTAAATACTGGTGAGTTTGTTGGAAATAGATTTGAAGCTTTAATTACTAACCCATCTAGACCAGGTGTATTACCTAACGATATATTTGCTACACGATGGAGTGATGCTTATATTTCATTTTCATCATCATTATCATCTTCATTAGATGGTTTGTATGTATTTAACCAATTACCTCAAAATGATATTCAAGTAACTGCTTCTGTATTATTAGCACCTTGGACAGGTAGTGATTCAGGTTCAAAATATGGTATTGATGATTATTCAACTGCAGAATATGGTGAAGGAGAAACAGGAGAAGGACCAACATGGAGTACAGCATCATTAAGAATTTATACAGGTAGTTATCCAACTAGTGTACCAAATACAACAGATGCATTTTTAACAGAATCAATATATTCAAGTGCATTTATCCATACTCAAAGTGCAGGTGTTCCATTTACAATGAGCTTTACAATTCCATCAGAATCTATAGCAATTAAAGATTGCTTATCTATGGCATTATCAGTATCATCAGGATCTTATAATTCTGCATCAGTAGAAAATTCATTAGTAGTAAGAAATTATAGTTTAGAATTCTTCACACCTACTCAAAGTGGACAAGGTGATGGTAGAGTTCCTACACTAATAGAAAACGCATTTTCAGGAACATTAGGATTTACTAATACAGTTGATTGTCAACCTTTATATAACAATGTTGCTGCAGAAAGAGAAAACCAAAGAATACAATTAGTAGAAGCAGTACCAACAGCTTCAGGATATGGTGGTTATCAACCATTAAATTTCTTCCCAATATTATCTGGTTCAGCTGAAAAATCAACAGTACCAGAATCAAATTACACACAACTTTCTAGTCTTAATAATAAGTATAGAGGTAGTAGAACAACAGCTGCAGGTGTAAACACCATTAATGGTTTAGGTGGTATTGATTTATTTACTAGACCTGATGGGACAGAAGGAGGATTTGGTACATTACCAGTAATTGATTATCAAACAGCATATTTTGCTTATTGTGATCAAATAATAGATCCCTACCCAGTAGTAAACAATGTAACTCAATTTAACTTAAAATATTTAATAAATGATACAGGTGATGCTTTACAACCTAATTTATCACCTTATACTGCTTATGATGTTGAAGGAAGCTGGGTTGAAAGTGAAGGTGCTAGAGTAGGTATTAACCAAACATCAGGTTCATCACAATATGACCAACTAAATGGTTTACAACCTGTTAAATTTGTAGCTAAAGAACCAGTAGCAGTATTATGGTCACAAACATCTGCTGGTGATTTTAGAACAGATATTCCATTAGCAGGAGCACCAGGTATAGTATCAACATTTACTTCCTCGTTTTTAAGTTACAATATGGTAGTTCAAGGTAGAAATACTAATACTAATAACCAAGGAGATAAAGTAATACCAGAATATAATGTTTTAGATCAAGCTGCAACAGCTGGCTTATTTACATTCTCTACATCCTCTAGATATGGGTTTGTAGCGTCTTCTACCCAAAATCAAGCATCTTCATCAATTGTTTCCATAGAATCACCAGCACCAAATGGTAATGGTGGTACAGGAGCAGGTAATAATGTTACAGCACAATATGCTAATACTGGAGAAATATATTTTAATAGAGATTATTTTGCAATTAATGGTACTGGTGATACACCTCCAGGATTTGATTACTTATCAGGTAATCAATTATCAGATGTTTATGATTTTTCAGCTTTAATGGAATTTCCATCTACAATGCCTGTATATTTTAGAACAGATGCTGGTGGTTGGAATGATAGCTCAGATTATAATACTACAAATATTGGGCAAATATATGTAAAATGTCAAAGAAATGATAATGGAGGTACTAGTAATAGTGGATGGGTAGATATACCAATGACTATGATAGAACCTCCTAAATTAAGAGGTTATTTTGGTAACAATCAAATTATAGATCTTGATCTAGTCCAAACTATGGGTACATCAAATGCTGGGTTAAAAAATAATGCAACACAATGTTGGGTAAAAATTAATCCTACTAGTATTAAAAATGCATACAATGCACAAGGGCTTACACACACAGATGCTAATTATGCTTCATTTATATTTAATGTAAAACCACAAACAAGTAGTAGTCCAATTAGAGCTAATAGAAGATATAGGTTTGTAGCTTATCAAAATTATGCAACAGAAAATGTAGACGCAAAGAAAAATTATTGGAATCCTGTTACTAAACCACAGTACTTAGGTAGTGGTCCATTACCCGCTGCTTCATCTGTAGGACCATATTTAACTGTTAGAGTTGAAAGTGAACAAGGAGTTTCTAGTAATGTAGATGGTGCTTTAAATGTTCCATATTGGGGATTCTCATCATCAGCAGGTAGTGATGTATTAGATACTTTAGCTTTAATTTCACCAAATGGTAATGTAAATTATGGTGGTGATTATTATCAACAATATATACCATATACATCTTCAATAAACCCACAATTTCCAGGAGGTTTAGAACCAACTGATACTTCAATTCCAGCTTATAACATACCTTGGACAGTAGAAGTAGGAGATCAAATAAAATTTCAAAACACAGAATTACAGGTATATACTGTTTTAGAAGTAACACCACCTGAAAATACTGCAGATAATAGATTAGTATTAAAATTAGATAGGCCAGTACCTGCTTCTATTCAAAAAGATTTCTTTATACTTAGAAGATTTAGATATTCACCTAATACAGTAATATTAAATAGTTTATTCCCTTATGGTGGGTTAAAAGTTGATCAAGTAGAAAAAGATAATACTCAAACAGATTCAATAACACAATTTTATGATCAAAATGGAGACCCAGTAGCAAATGGCGCTACCGTTTATACACAATCCATGTCATCAACTAGTTCAGTTAATCCAACTTTTGAATATGTTGAAAGACCTCTATCTAAAAAAGATAATACACCATCGGGTATATTATTTCCAGAGTTCCCAACAGCTTTAATAGAACTTGAACCAGATAAAGTAATAACTAACCTAAGGGATAAAAAACTAATAACTTAACATATTTATAACATATATAATAAAAACACAATGGGATATTTAAATAATTCAGTAATGACAATCGACGCAATTCTTACTACCAAAGGTAGAGAATTATTAGCGGCGAATGATGGTTCTTTTAGAATAACACAATTTGCTTTAGCAGATGATGAAATTGATTATACATTATACAATGTAAATCATCCATCTGGTTCAGCATTCTACGGTGAAGCTGTAGATGGAATGCCTTTATTAGAAGCATTTCCAGAAGAATCCCAAATTATGAAATATAAGCTAGTAACACTACCAAGAGGAACTGCAAAATTACCTATATTAAATGTAGGATACAATGCCGTAACATTACAACAAGGTGCTACTTTAGCAATTACACCACAAACATTAAATTACTTAGGTAACGACCAAGTATTTGAAACAAGTGGATATAGCTGTACAATATCAGATATTAGATTATTAAATCAATTTGATGCTACAGGTATTAATACAGCAGCAGCAACAGCCGCTAATG
>JAAHTH010000475.1_pt2 | contig 20108 bp, 43 predicted proteins | sample 6116091 | NCBI WGS metagenome assembly JAAHTH01 (sample SAMN13939990, study PRJNA603662) | sponge metagenome | isolation source: marine sponge | host: Mycale hentscheli | place: New Zealand | collected 2006 | reverse complement strand
TCCAATATATGAATGACTACTTGATTCAACTACTAAATGATTATTTGCATCATCAGGGTAAGAACCATCGCTTTGTTGCACATGAAGAACTGTCATTGGTGCAGCTGTTCCTATACCTACGTTTGAAGCTGGAAATACTACATTGTTGCCAAGTGGATTTATTCTTAATTGTTGTGATTCAAATGATTGAATCCATTTATAACCACCAGTTTGATAATCTCCAAAACCTAAACCGCCGCCAGTAGGAGAATTATCTCCATTTGCACTTATAATTCCATTTACTTCTAATTTAACACTAGGCGAAGATGTTCCGATACCTACATTTACACCAGAGCTAGTTCCATAAACAGTTAAACCTGTTAAAAGATTTCCAGATGTTGATTTTACTTTAAAATCAATAGAACCTCGTAATGAACTAAGAGCATTAGCATAAGTAACAATTTTACCATAATTTGTTGGAGTACCATTGAAGTCAGCTGGAAATACAATACTTCCTACACCTTGACCACTAACCATGTTATTTCCATCTCTACTTAGTGTTAATGTAGTTTCTGCATTTTGAGAATTTATGTGAACTTTTGTAGAAGGTGCAGTTGTTCCAATTCCTACTTTTCCAGAATGTGCTATTCTCATAGATTCAAACATATCACCTGGGCCATCTGTTCCTCTTGTATAAAATGCTATTCCTTTGTAATCACCATCAGTATTTTCACTAACTGAAGTTATCATAGCTCTTCTTCTATCTCCGTTTCTCCAAGTTATTGAACCGTTGGTTTCCCCAACTGATCCAGAGGGTGCTTGTAAAAGTAAACTATCTTGACCACTAAGTGTTTCTGTAGCACTACCATCACCATCGCTTGTTGCTGATGTATTATTTATTTCTAAACTAGCATCAGGCGAAGATGTTCCGATTCCTACTTGACCTGTATATGAATTTATGTAAACTTTTCCATTCCAAGTTCCTGCAAAATTGTCTGATGTATAATGACCAAAAGAAAATTTTCTTTGAGTTGTGCCATCTGATGAACCAATAAACCTAAAATCTAAATCTCTATATTGAATAGCGTAATCATTACTACTTATTCTTAATCCTAATATTTTTTCATCTGCAATTTTAAAAGAACTACCCCAAGTTAATGGCCCTGTTCCCGCTCTACCTAAAGCATCATTGCTTGAATTACCAAACGTTATATATCCATTATTAGAATTTTGATTTCCTTGTATTCTAAAAGTATTAGCAATATTAATATCGCCAATCCAAGCATCATCACCTATTCTATAGTTCTGTCCATTGCCGTTATTAGTAGAAATAAATTGATCGGCTTGAATATCACCTGAAGCGGTTACATTTCCTGCAAAAGTTGAATCGTTAGTTGCAAAAGTTATAGGGCCATCACCTATAGCTGTAGCACCAGTAAATTTAGTAACTTTATTTGCTGTTCCGCTGCCTGTAATTGTCCCTGTAGTTGGTGTTGACCAATTAGGTACAGAATTTCCGCTAGATGTTAATACTTGCCCAGCTGTACCATAATTAGTGCCACTATTACCTAACGATAATGCTCCTGTGGCTAATATCCTTAATCTTTCTTGTGTTGAGCTTGATAATGTAGTATGAAAAGATAATACAGATTCAGTATCTGCGCTTTGTACTACAGAACGTATTTGAGCTCTAGCTCCTGTACCGGCAGTTAAACCTAATATTAAATCATCAGAGGTATCAGGTTCTTTTACATCTAAAGCTACGCTTGCTGCTGGTACTATACCTACACCTACGTTACCTCCAGACAAAACTATTGAACCTCCCGACCCTCCTAGTTGATTTGCTCTTAGTACAATGCCTGAATATCCATCAAAATAGATATTATTAGAATTATCATACAATCTTAAAGTAACACCAACTCCTGTTCTTGCTCCTTCGTAAAAATATTGGTCTGTGCTGGAGCCAGATACTTTGACTCTTCCTGTTAAGTCAAGAGTGCTATCTATGGTTTGGTTACTAAGAAATCTTATAGCCATTTGGTTAAATTAATAAATTAATCTAGCCAATACTATTAAGAAAGAGCAGTAATAAGAACTCGAGCTGCATTATTTGCTAATGCTGTTGTTGTTGTGATAGTTACATTATTAGCGTCAGTCCTTACAGTATCAGCATATATTGTGTCATATGATGAATTGTCATATATCTGCACAATTACATCTCTAGTCCCTAAAGCATGATTTACAACATAGCTAGTAGCAGAACCGTCTCCAATATTTGCTACCGCATTAAATCCTGTGCTAACACATGCTTCAACTGCTGTACAAAAATTACTAACATTTGATGATGTTATAGATATATCTACATCAGCAGCTCCAGTTATAATTCCTTTTCCATCTACAGTAAATTGACCTACTGTATCAGCATCTCCATAAGTTGCAGCTGTTAATCCACTTTGCGTTGCAATAGAAACAGCTCCAGTTGTTACAGACAATCCACCCGCTGTTGGAAAGTTAGCTATACCTTTAACTGTTGCTGTTGCTACATCTATATTATTTTGAATAGTTGTCCAATCTGATAATGATGTTGGAGAATCGCTTTGAGCTATCAATGAATCGCCGACTTCTACCGCCTCAGTAAAAAAGTCTCCCGCTACTGTAACAGTATACATCCATCCTTTTTTAATTGCAGCACTCGGACTTACATCTAAATCTGGTGTATTGGTTGCAGCGTTATATCCGCCTTGGAATATTACTCCTCCCGCAGTGCTTGCATCAACATATGCTTTTGTAGCTGCGTCTTGAGCGGCCGTAGGATCACTTACGCCTGTAAGTTTATTTGATCCAATTGGTAAATCTGCACTTGGCGCTCCAAATACACTTAAAGATATTTCGTCAGCTTGTTTTCTTTTTTGTTTTGCGTTACCTGTTTCACTTGCATCTAAAACAATAAATTCGTCTGTTGACCCTACAAATGTTTGAGTCATGTCAGCTAAATCAGGTAATTGTAAATTAACTGTTACTGTATCTGTTGCGCTAACAACAACATCTAGCCCTGTATTATGTCCAAATGTAATGGTATCACCATTACCAATTGCTTCTGTATTTGAACCATCTGATATTGTAAAACCAGTAATAGGTTGAATACCGCTTGAAGCTGCAGTTAATCTACCTTGTTGATCTACAGTTAAACTCGCATAAGTATATGAACCTGGTGTTACAGCTGTGTCATCAAGATTTAATGTAACCGTATTGGTTGCAGATGCAACTGAAGTAATTGCTGTTCCTCCAGCAATATCTACAAGACCTCCGTTAACAATAGTTTGGTTTGCTCCTGAATCTGCGCTTAAAACCCAGTTTACCATTCCGGGAGTTATAACTTGCCAACCATCGTTTCTGTGATATTTTAATTGATTGGTTGTAGTATTGTATATCATTTGTCCTACACCCGTTACAGACGGATCGGAGGATACGTTATCTACTTTAAACGTCTCTAATTCGTTATTGTTTAAAGCTATACCTGAAAAATAATTTATTGCCATAATTTTTTACTTTTAATTAAAGAACGCTTTGCCTGTAAAATTACTAGAAAACGTTAATGTTACTTGATTTAAACTGTTAAACACAACTGTTGCTACAACCTCTATATCATTAGCGTCTACTATCGTTACTGACGGAAATTTGTTTAAATTGTGATTGATGACATACTGATTTGAACTGCCATCAAGCGTGAAAACAAAGTTCGCATCGTTTTGACCAGCATATGTCAGCAAAGATATGAAATAATCTTTTGATGCTGTTAAGCCCCCGTTGCCTGCTTTATAGGTTAAACTTATATTATAAAAATCTGTATAGGTTGAGTCTTGTCCTGAATTGTTCCATCTAAATACTGCCCATTGTGATACATTATCACATTGAGTAATTAATACATCTGAACCGCCTAAAGGTTGATTATAAAATCCTGAAATATCGTTGACAGAATCTGTTAACTCAAATTTATTAAGCAAAAATGTAGTTATTCCATTAAAAGCTACTGAAGTAGCCCCTGCTGGATCAAACATAATACTTCCTTGTAAGTTGGGTAAAGTATTATTATACACATATCTAAGCGCTTGTTGCTGGGTAGCTACCCTATTCATGTATTCCGCAACAGAATCAATCGTAAAGTTTTTGGTAGCATAATTGCTATTAGCGTCAGAGCCTATCCAATAATCCGTTCCTATTAGATTGGTGTCTAAAGGATATGTACTAATTTTTGCCATTTCTTTTTATTTTAACAAAGGTAATAAATCTTTTTTTGTGTATTTATTTGTGTCGGTTGTTTCCCATAACTTTTTCTACACCACGGCTTCCGAAATAAGCTCCAACAATTAAACTTAAAACACCTGATATAGAATCTAATTCATAACCAGCATACCATCCAACCACATACGCTATTGAAAAAAAAACTAAAATTATAGGTCGTACATTCTGCGCCATCCAACTCGGGCTTGCCATGTCTGCGCTCCAACGTTTAGATATTTCCTGCATCTCAATCATTTCCATTTCTAAAAGCTTCATAGCAGTTTCTTTATCTTGTGCAGGCATTTTTTCATCTTTGTCAATTAAATTTTTAACAATACCTAATACACCTTGGTCTGGTAATACATCACCTAGAGTGCCTAATATATTAGGAGCTACTTTAGATAAAAAACCTCCTATTTTAGTTTCTTTAAATTTTTTCTTTGGTTTGCTCATATAACTTTATATTTAGTTTTTCCTTCATCTTTATAAGCTTTCAAACATCTATTTCTATTATCTTCTTCAGAAACGTAAGAAACGTGAATCCAATTTGGGTTCATATCGGTACCGAATTCCCATATGAGTTGGTCAAACGATAAATTTTCTTTAATCCAATGGTACATGTCAGCATTAGAAGCATGTCCATACACATCATCCAAATCTATCGCATTTCCCTTGCAATGACTTGAGGTAGCTACGCCCCCAATGGCCTCATTTAATTTTGGCGATCTATAAAACGAGTTAATTTTTATAGGGCCTCCAACATGCTCTCTTAATGGTTGAAAAACTTTTTCAGCTATGGTTTTCATATTGTTTAGATGAAAACTATTAGGTGTATTGTCAATACCTAAACGTTTTGCAGTATTAGAATGTATACCCTCAGCATATGTAATATTTTTGCTTATATTCATAATTGATAATTTATACCAACGCTAGAATTAAATATTTCTGTATCCCAAAATCTAGTATATTCTCCTTCTATAAATATTCCTAACTTATTTAGTTTTATACCTATGATAGCACCAGCTTGGTAATCTTCCCACTGTTCTAATTCACTATCTTTTCTTAGTCCTCCTTTGCCCCAATTGTTTCTGTTCATGTAAGAGTATTGCTCATCTCCTTGAACGTATTTATGGTAGGGAGGTAAATAACTACCATATATGTGTGACCAAAATCTACTTCTTGCATAATAAAAATCAAACCCCACAACTGGAGATATAACTCCAAATCCATCTAGCTCATCCCATATCTCATTGTTATATCTATTCATTAAATTTCCAAATATTTCCTGCCTAAATTGTATATCGGAATAACTCACAATATTACCCTCACTGTCTTTCCATATCCAATCATATCTTTCTTCACCTGTATCTACGTCTGTGTATTTAGTAAAATGATCACTGTACCCGTATTCATATCCAAGGCTGTACCAAGGATTAGCGGGATATTCTATTTCTTCTCCGGTGTTTGGGTTTACCCAAATTGCAGTCTCATTCAACCATATTTCAATTGGATTATACCCATAAGCTGTTTGATGTGTTCTATACATACCACCTAAACTAATACTAAATTTATTTCCTATAGGTAATCTAAATCTTACTTCGCCTGACTGATATTTAAAACCAACATTACCTTGTTCTCTTTGTTCTAGTTTTACAATATGAAATTTACCGGTATGTCGAATAAAATATCTGGAGTTTGTAAATTCTTCTCCTCTTTCTCTTTCTCTTTCATAATGAAACAAATACTCAAAACCTTTTACTGCTGCTGTCGGTGCAGACAGGCCTATCATGTTTTCAGTTCCATCTATGTAATTTTGTTTTATTTCATAATCAAACCTTGCTAATCTACGTATGCCAACTCCAATACGATAATCAGGTTTATAATATTCTGTTACGTCAATAACTTTTGGAATATCATATAGGCTATCATCACTAGGTCTCTCTACAAAATAATCTTTTCTTGTATTTTCATAAGCGTTAGAAACATCACCAGCAATATATACTGTTGAGTATTTAAACACGTTGTCATATATTTTTTCAAATATTTGACCCTGGATATTATTAATTGTAAATAATATAATTATATATATTAATTTTTTCATTTTTAAAATTTGTTTTCTATAAGTTCATCAATTGTTTGTGTTACATTAATTTTGTAACCTTCTGGTAGTTGTAAATCTATTCCAGCCTCAGCTTTATAAATAACTTTCCCATTATTATAAACGATTAAAGTGGGTAAAAAATCTACAGATTCATTTAAAAAAAACTTTTCATGCTTTGAGTTTTCGTAATTGAAAACATAAGTATTGTGTTGCCTATAATCTTTTAAGGATACAGGTTCTACAAAATCCGCTGTGAATAAGACGATACTAATTTTTTCTTTATAGTATTGAGCTTTAGCAGAAAACGCAAATAGGACAATTAACAGGACACATATTTTATCTTTTAAGTTCATAAAGTCTACTTTCTATCTTATCAACAGTAATTTTAATTTCCTTGACATCTTCTTGGATATTTTCAACTTGCTGTTGAGTTAAATCAATTTGACTTCTAATTAATTTATCTTTAAAATCAAATTCTTTTTCAGAAACAATAGGAGCTGGTAGTTCTTTCGCTAACGCTATATCAGCTTGCATTACAAAATACATACTAGCTAGAGATATAACTCCTCCAATAATTAAACCGATGGTTTTTAAATCAAGTTTTACCTGAGTTTCCTCATTTATTAATTTGCTCATTTTTATTTTTGTCTTTATAGACTATCTCATATATTACATTTAGATCTAATGAATAAGAATTGTCTTGAGTGTAATAATTATTATCTACCATATACCTACTATAGAATTTGCGTTAGTTCCCGTAGCCATAACTTGTATTACTTGCACGGGCAAGTATTGTCCTACAGGAAAATTATTAAATGATAATATTTCTCCACTTGGAACTCTTACTGTTACGTTTTTAAATTGATTAGAAGTTGCGTCAGCTCCAGTATTTATGGTCGACGTATCGCCAACATATATTAAACAACCTGGATTATTAGCTGTAGTGGCTGAACCACCATTTAATCCAAAGTAAGCTGGATAGTTAGCTTGACCCTCTATTTGTGAATATATTCTAAAGTTATCGTCATAAGTTGTGTTGCTTCCAAATATATTTGCGCTTAATGTAAGTTGATCAGAATTTACAACCGCATTAACTTTAGCTATTGTTTGAGCGTCTGTGTTTACTACTATATCACCTACCGCTACTCCTTTAGCAACAAAATCTACTTCGTCATCTACGAGTGCATTTTGTCTTACTATTAAATAGTTCTCAGGGTTTGCTTGGAATATATCACTAGCAAAAGCTAATTGAGTTCCTGAATCTACAGCTGTTACAGCTGCATTAGCTGGTGTAGTTGTGTTATACACAACATCACCTACTACCACCGGAAATGGTGTTGTCGTAGATGTAAAAGTTGCTCCAGAATCTATTAATTTATTTGTTGCTGTAGATGTGTTAATCCCGTTGTCTACTTGATTTCCTACACCTATGCAGGCTAAAAAATTTGGATTAGGGATTGGTATACTGTCACTCGGTGTAACATGTATTGCTTGGGTCGTGTTGACCGTTATTTTAGGATATGCCATTATTTAAAGTTTAGAGGTTAAAAATCTCTTTTATTTTTTATCGTAAGGAAACATTCGATTGAGTGTGTCCCTACGTTCGCCGCATCCGCACCCACCTTTTGTGACTTTGTCTACAACTTGTTTTATGCCTGTTGCCTTTGTAAACTTTTCAATGCTATCTCCTAAACCTCTTGACTTCATTATTCTTTCTCGACGATTTTATCTGCATATGGATTAACTCTCGGTTCACACTTTACGTACTGTACTGAATCCGCTTTGTCAATCACTTTAGTTTTTAAAGGCTCTTTTTTCTTTTTTGCCATTTAATTAAATTTATTTTTTTGCTTTACCCTTAACTTTTTTTAAGTTTGGGTTTTTCCTTTTAGCTTTAGCGCTTGCTTTACGAGACGCTGATGCTAGTATAGCAGAGGCTGCTTTTTTACTGTAGCCACCTTTTTTTGCAATTTTAGCTGCAACTTTTTTAAAACTCATTATTTTATTTTAAATGATCGTGTGTCTTCCAAGAAGATGAATGTCTGTATGACATCCCTTTATCACCACCATAAGCGTGTCCAAAGTCTTTTTTAGACATTGCTTTTGATTCGTCTCTACGATCTTTAAAAGATTGAGACTTCTTTCCGTGCTTTGCACCTAAAGATTCGTCTAGTCTTGAGTTATATCCTTGTTTTTTCATAATAGTAATTATTTATAACAAATATAATAATATTTTATTTAACATCTCCAGCGTCTTCTAGCTGCACATATTCTTTTCTTTGGAGTTTTAGAGCAACTAATGTTGTGTTTTTTCATTTGTCCAAGAGATCTAGCACAATAAGACTTTCTTCTTTTTTGTCTCATCTTGCTCGGTTTCTTTTCTGTTACTGCTGTTTTTAATTTAGAACCTGGATTGGCTCTTTTATATGCAGCAACTCCTTTTGGAGTCATTCCCGCTCCAGATTCAGTTGACCTGTAGTTTCCGCCTCTACCTACTGTTCTTGCTACTGCCATTATGAGTTTCTTACTTTTGCTGCTGATGTATTAGAAACAAACTGTTTTCCTTTTGAGCCTGCTTTTTTCTTTTTACGAGCTGTAGCTGCTAGTTGTCTTTTAGATAAACTTCTAGCTTTAGCCATCGGTAGACATCTGTCTGGGTTTTTTTTATTTTTTGAAGTTCCACATGGCCCTTTAATTTTACCATCGGTACCTACTCTAACCCAATTTTGTTTTCTCCAATTAGCTAACTCTCCCATTTAACTGTGTTTTTCCCAAGGCAAATCTCTATCCCTTGTGTTTATTTCAGTAGCAGGTATTACTTGAATAGGTGAAGAACTATTTTTTCTATAATAGTAGTTCTGTGAATCATACTTAAGTAATCCCTTATTCATCTGGTCTAAGTGTACTTGCTCATGAGCAACAGCACGCTTTTTGTTTTTAGATGATATATCCTGATTTATTTCAATAACTCCATTAGGATTAATCTGACCGTAAACATCTTTGGGTAACTTTTTTTCAACTACTAAACGATCACCATTACTGTAATCTTTGTTGTACCCAAACATTTCATACTTATTTTTAAGTTTAAAAGACATTTATTTTTTCTTCTTCATAGCCATCATAGGCTTTTTTTTCATAGCCATTTTTGGTTTGTTAGATCTTGCGTCTTTAATTAATTTTTTTCTATCCTCTTTACTTATTACATCAGCCTTTACAGCTTTTCTGGTTCCAGCCCTAAACTTTCTCATTGCTTTATTAACCTTGTCTGCCTCTAACGCTTGTTGTGCTTGAGTTAATTTTTTATCAGCTTTTAACGTTTTTTTCCCAATCTTATTGACCTTCATAGGTTTTTTCATCATAGCCATTTTAGGCTTTTTAGATCCTTTCATGACGGCAGCTTTAAACTTAGGATTATTATCAAGCTTACCGGATTTAGCAGCTTGTTTTAACTTAGGGTTAAACTTAGGTTTCTTTGGCATGGCCATTTTAGGTTTTTTCTTCATAGCCATCTTTGGTTTTTTTTCCATTGCCATTTTGACTTTTTGAATTGCGTTAAGCATAGGTTTTTTCATCATAGTTATAATATTTAAAAATTTATTTTTTACCGTAGTTAGGGTCTTTACAATATTTGCTTGCAGCCATATTTGCATATGCTGAAGGATATTTATCAAAAGTTCTTTTAGCCCAAGCAATACCGGCTGGACAAATTTTATTACCTTTCTTAGTTCTACCTTTTTTAGCCATTTCATTAAGATTTATAAATCTGTTTTATAGATTTTATTTTACCAACAGAAACTTTTTTCTCGACCTTTTTTTCTACCTTTTTTTCTTTTTTTGCCATAATAATAATTTTTATCGTCCTTGACCTCTATATTTTTTTTTATATCCTGACTGATTCCTTGAAGCATTTTTTGAATGAACTCCTGGATTCTTTTTTTTATGTTTAAAAACATAAGTAGCCAGTTTTAATTTAGCCATGGATTTAATTTTAATTCTGTACTTTTACAAATATACGAATTTAATTAAATGAAAAATTACAACATACCCATACGTAAAAACACTTCTAGGCGTAAACCAAATTATGATTATTTAAAATACTGGAGAACGATTCGTTATTGGATAAAAGCTAAATATAAACTTTCAACTCCCGACATAGAAATGCTTTTGTTTTTATACAGCGAAAATATGTTTACTAAAAGTAAATTTAAAAGATTTGAACAGATTATGAGCTGGGATGTTAACAGGTTTGATAAATTACTTAGAGATGATTGGATACATGTATGGCGTAAAAGAAAAGGTAAAGAAGCTACTCTTTACGAATTAACATATAAATCTAAAAGAATTGTAACTCTTATATATAAAAAATTAAGTGGTGAAGAAATAGCTGAGACTGCACACTCCAATCCTTTGTTTAGAAACGACGCATCCTACATGGATAGAGTTTACAGACAAAGTATAGTGGAAATGAATAAGTTTATAAAACTACAACGACATCTCTCTCTTGAATAATAGTATAAGGTTTATCGTTTAACAGCATGCTGTGACCAGCATTTTTGTCAAAGTAAATTACATCGTCTTCATCTATTACATCAACATGATCTCCGCTTTTTACAACTCTAGCTTTTTTATATCTAAAATGATCTATATCATTTGCTGATAATAAAATTCCAGAATCCGTCTTATGCTCCTCTTCAATCGGAACTATAATTATAAACTTGCCTATTGGCCTCATGATTTTTTATAACAAATAAATCCTCTACCTTCTAAATACTCAATACAATCTTTTTCTTTTTTCTCTTCTTCTCGTATTAGTTCGAATAAGTGATTCATTATTGGTGGTGTATTATTACTCATAGTTTAAATTTAATTTTTAATTCTAGCATGTGTAACAATTGCATTTGTGCTTAATATTGTTGTTGCTACACTTACTGCGTTTAATAAAGCATTCTTAGTTACCTTAAGTGGATCTATTACTCCCATCTCATACATGTCTCCCATCTTTTCTTCTTTCACGTCGTAACCAATGTTGTTGGTGTCAGAACTAATCAGACTAATAACATGCTCTGGATCTTTACCAGCGTTAATTAATATTTGATGTGCCGGAGCTTTCAATGCTTCTTTTAAAATTGCGCAAGCAATTTTTTTATTTTTTTCTTCAAACGTATCTATGATATATTGCGAAGCTCTATACAGTGCCATTCCTCCACCTTGCACTATTCCCTCTTGCATAGCAGACTTTACGGCACAGACCGAGTCTTCAACCCTATCATATTTTTCTTTTTGTTCAACATCACTATTACCTCCAACATAAATACATCCTATTGCACCCGCTAAACTAGCTATCCTTTCGTTTATGAAATCTTTATCTTGTTTTAGTGGTGTATGGTCTTGCTGTTCTTTTAATTCGTCTATTCTGTTTTTTACCTCTTCGCTCATCTCTATGTTTTTAATTAGAACTGAACTATCCTTAGCGACAATTATCTTATCTACATGACCAAGGTCAGATAAATTAAGCAAGCTTAAATCATCACCAGTCTTTTCAGAATAAAACTTTGCTCCAATCGCTACAGCAATGTCTGACATTAGTTCGTGAGTCTTATACCCAAATGATGGTGGAGTAATATTACAAAGTTTCAATCCATTTCTAACAACATTAGCTGCAAGAGTATTGACAACGTTTGGTGAACATGGAGCAATAAGTAATAATTTTTTATTTTGTTGTATGATTGGTTTTAAAACATTTTCAATTTGTAATATGTTGTTTATTTCTTGGTCACACACTAGAACCATTACATCCTCCAAAACACACTCGTCTTTTCTTTGGTTGTTTAAAAATAAATTAGAAGTATATCCTCTATCTATTTTAATTCCGTTAGTAACCTCAGCATATGTTTCATGATTCATACTCTTCTCAACTGTAACTATACCGTCCGATCCAACTTTATTGTAAGCATCAGTAATTATATCACCAATCTCTTTGTCATTGTTGGCTGATATTGTCGCAACGTGATTTAAACTTTTTTTAGTTACGGCTTTAGAATTTTTTTTAAGAATCTTAACAATCGTATCAATCTGTTTGTGTATTTCTTTTATTATTTCTGTAATATTACAGTCACCTTGAACGTCAGCTAACAGCTCATTTGTACCACACTTAACGATAGCTTCAGTAAGCACTATAGCAGTAGTCGTTCCGTCACCAGCTGACGATGCTGTTCTGGATGCAGCGTCCTTCATCATTTGAATCGCTAAGTTTTCTATAGGATCATCAAGATATATTGAATTAGCTACAGTAACCCCGTCTTTAGTCACTGTAATACCTTGAAGATGATCGGTAGATTCTATAAGTACGGTACGTCCCCTAGGGCCGAGCGTGCTTTTTACTGCATTGGATATAGATGAAATACCGGATATTAATTTATCTCGACCCATTTGATCAAAGGTGAGATCTTTGGGGATATAACCTTTACTGTTCATGTAATTAATTGAATTAAATTTAAACAAATATACAATAATTTAAACAAAAGATAAAGTGTCAAGGTGTCAACTTTTTGTCTCCATACTGCAAATATATTTTTTTTACTTTTTATTTTTTTTTCTTATATATACCTGCGTAAACTTGACATTTTCGACACTATATATTTAATTATCTGATTAACAGTAACTTAAAGCGTGTCGACTTTATTTTTTATCGACATTTTAGTGTCGACTTTCGACACTTTTACATAAAAAAAGAGGATTTTGTTAGAAACCCTCCTTTTACAACTAATCAAAAACAGAACAAATCGTTATTAAAATTCTAATTCGTTGAAGTTCTTTTTATTTTCTGCAAGCTGTATACCTTCAGCAATCATATTGATTTTTCTGTCGTTATCTACAGCTCTTTTCATGTCAGCAATCTTTTGAATACCTGACACACTGTTAGGCCTGTCGTTAATTAACCTTCCATCTTTGATCAGTAGTCCGTTTACGTAATCGTTTTTATTTATCATGACTAATAATTTTAGTAAAGATAGTGAAATTATTTTTTATTGTTAGATATATAGAAGTTGAGGATAATACTATGTTTTACGCAAGCACACCCCTGCATAGAAACTGATTTTTTTTTAATGCAAAATCCTAAATCCTGTTGTTCTTTCTGATTTTTTTGGCTTTTTGCTAGGGGTTGGCACCCCCTCGCCCCCTGTCGCCCCTCTGTTGGGGCGTTTCCCTCTCTCGTTCCTCGTTTAGCGTTCCAAATGTTTCACACTTGGAGACCTTCCCTTTTATACCTCCACGACAAAGACAAAACACAAACAAAACACATTGACAAAATGTCATGTAAATAACTGACAACCAGACAGAAACAAAAAGAGAATAAATGCAACAAGTACAACCCCAAAATAAATTATTTTCTTCCTGTTGAAATAAGTTTTTAATAAATATATTTGTTTTATAATTAAATATTATTTATGTTTGTTTCATAAACAATTAAAATTTAATAAACATGGAGAACACAAACATATATATAATCTTAGATGAGCACAAGTTAGAAATTGTAAAAGGTTACAACCAAAGCACAAAAAAAATTGAGCCTTTAAAATTTGAGGATTTTGAAACTGCTAATGATTACGCCAGTATTAATTGCGATTTATGGACTATTCTGAATGTAAATTTTACCTCAGTATTTACAGCACACAGACCCAATATGACAGGGACAAGAACTTTAAATATTCACTCAGTTAACTGATGAGCCCAGAAGGGCGAAACACAGGGCATTTTTCCTGTGTCTTAACTTAAACTAAATAAACATGAGTACATTTGAAAATTACGAAAATAAAACACTTACAAAACAATATATAAACGAGGAAGTAATTCCATCGGTTTATGAATCTCTAGTTGATGACTATGGATTTGCCTCTGATGATTATAATTCAGACCCATACGAAAACATACATGAAATCATTGATGGAATGGCTGAAGTAATATATAATTACAGGGCTAAAAAAATCGCACAGGCATTTGATTACTGCCCTTTTGAATCAGTCAGTGAAATAACAGGAGAAAAATTTTCTAACTATAATGTTATGGCTTATGAAATTATTTATAATGGTGTCATTGACCAATACAGCGAACAATTAAATTAAATTTAAAACTAATAAAATAAATTATGAAAATATCAGAAGCACAAAAGAAAGAATGGCGAAGAAAGGCAGAAGCCGAAGCCGAGCAAAAAGAACAAGACCACCTACAATGGTTAAAAGAACAGAACTTTTTGAACAAAGATAATAGAGAATATTTAGTTAATGAATTAATTGAATTGCAACAGGAAGAGACTCGAGAATGGTCATATATTCACAGACCTATTGCCGAAAATATTCCAGACTGGAAACAAGACAGAGACAGAATGTATTTTAAAATTGATATGCTCAACCTTAAAATTGATAAGATTAAGGAAGTATTAATTAACAATAAATTTAAATAAAATGAAACACTTTTTAAAATTACTTTGGACAACAGAACACCCACTAATGGCGAGTATAATTTCTGTACTTTCAACAATGTCATTTTCAGGCATTGTGTACATACTTTATATACTTGTTTTTATTGGTGTGTAACTAAGGGCGAAATGGTTGAAGGGGGGCTCGATTCCCCTCTCGCTCTCTAACTAATTAAATTAAATAAACTATGGTAAGAGTAAAGTCATCACAAGAATTTAGAACACTGCAAAGGGCTGTTCAATTTGCAAAGACAGATGATGAATATAAAAAATTAGGATTCTCTGGCAATACATTTACAACCTATGCGGGGACAAAATATGAGCATGAACAAATGGAAAATCTTGAAATAGATTTGACAGGTGCACCAATATATAATGAGGTATATACAGATGGTAAAAGAGAGGGACAGCCAATAAAAAATAAGCAATATTATAAATGCTTTCCCGCACCAAAAAAAGATGTTTCGTTTTATATACCCATCAACGAAAAATTATTTTTAGATACACACGGAACGACCAGACCAACACAGACAGAAATGTATCACATGGGCGGTGGTACTTATTTTTCAGATTGTATGCTTATATCCTTAAATCACAATTCACAAGAAAAAAACTTGTTTAATCAAATTGATAGAGCAACAACAATTAAAAATAATAAACCAATACAGTTACAATTATGGTAAATACACACTTTAGCAAAGAAACTGCACAACAGCTTCTGCAAGAAAAAGAGGACATGATCAATTCATTAAAAAATGATAGGTCAGAGTTGCTTCACATACTTCAACGAATGGTAAATTTTGTTGAAAATCCTATTCATTCAGAAGATGAGACAGCACCAGAATATTTAACAGATGGTCAAATGTTAGACATAATTACTGAACAATTAAAAAAACAAATTGAATATAGAAAATGTTAAATAAATTTTTAATTCTCGTTTAAGTTTAGTACATTTAAAATTAAATTAAATTAATTATGAGAGTAAAAGATTATCTACTAAAACTGAAAGCGAACAGATATACATATTATAATCTGGACAAAAAAAGCATACAAGATTTCAAAAATCTGTATAGCTATTTGAAAAAACATCAAGACAAAGAATGTTCAAATTACATACACATTTATAAAATTTTTACAGAAAAAGAGTATTACTCAGACTTTCTGAAAAAGTATAAGACAATGAGTATTATAAGTCAAACAATTAAATTTTAATAAAATGAGAATATTACATGGAGTAAATCAAAAAAAACAGGACAGATTAGTTTTTAATTTCATCTGTCAGTCAAATTGTGTCAATCCTCAGCTAGTGAGAGAGGATATGAGAGAACAGGGTTATGAAAATTTAACCCCAAGCGAAGTAACTAACTTTATTAAAAACAATTATTAAATATGGGATATAGAAGCACAATGGTACTAGGAGTACCTAAAGAAAAAGAAAAAAATCTATTGAAACTAAATCTTAATTCGGGCTCAACCAGTGTTAAAGATTTGTTCGAAACTGCTGACTGCTTTGCAGATGATGTAGTAGTTTTCAGGGGCGACTATTTAAAGTGGTATGATGAATATAAAGATGTTCAAGCAATAGAAGAATTTCTCAACGAAACATGGAAAGAATTTCCTGAAAAAACATTTCTAATAGGAGTTGGCGAAGATGGTCATATTCACTCAGAAATAGGGGCATACTACAATTATTGTGGTATTTACACAGACATTTTAATACACGAATAATATGAAATATAAAATTAATAACTATGAAAAAAGATAAAACAATAAAAGAATTAAAAGATTTAGTTTCATTGTTTCTGCATAGAAAACTATTTACAAATGATAGTATATTAATGGCTGGAGATTTAGATAAATTAAAAAAATTAATAAATAAATTATGAAAGCAAAAGGAATATATAGTATAAATTACGACACTTATTATGTAGTTGTAGAGTATGAGTATTATTGGGACAATGGAACACACGAACAGCCACCAGAGGAAGACTTAACCATATTAAAAGTGTTGATTGATAGTAATGATATAACAGATTTTTTCTGGGAGTATGTTACAGATGATTTGTACAATGATGTATTGATATATGCAAACGAAAATAAATACGAAAAATTATGAAAGTAAATTTCTCCATAACAACAGAAGATGTCAAGTCCATTTGCGATAGAGAGGGCATGAAATATTTTAGTCAGTCAGATCATGAGCAGATATTAAAAGACACAAAAAAATTTTATGAGTTGAACATAAAGCAAGACATATGCGAGTATATATATGGACAGGCATTTAATCATCTTAATAAATTAAAAACAGAGTATAACAAAAAAAAGAATTATGAAAAATAAAGATTATATAATTGGTAAACTCAAAGATTTGAGAGATGATACACCCTGTATAGAGGATTCACAAACTGCCTGTGGGTGCGAAAAGTTTGATGAGATAATAGATTTAATACAAGAAAACCTATGACTGAACAAGAAGCAGAACTTCATGCAAAAGTGGAGTGGTACAATTTATTTGTAGATTACATCTATGAGATAGATAGTAATAAGTATAACGAGGCGTGTGAATATGCCGACAATAATCAATTTAAAATATGAAACAAAACGAAAAAAAATCCCGAAAACAATTAGAAGATCAGTTTATAAAACAATTTACTCCATCTAATTTAATAGAAAAAATCACTGAAACATTTGGCGATAGACATGAGCATATAGATTTTGATGATTTTATGCCTTTAAAAAAGCATATAAAAAAATGTGAAGAAATTATAATTAAATCAATTAAAAATAAAAAGAAATAACTTGTTTTTCTCAATTTATTATACTATATTTGAATTTCTTATGAATTATGTTTGTTTACATAATGACCCCGAACATGAGGATTATTACTGCGAAGATAATGTCCACATGTTTATTTAGTTAGTTGTTTAAATCCAAAAACCCCCTTTCATTAATTTGTCTGGGGGATTTGGTGGTACAGGTGGTGGGGTTAGTCCTATAAACATGCCCTAAATGATAATAAATGAAACACACATTAAGTGAGATTCGCCAGGATAAATCAGCCACCTTTTATATTTTAATTATGAAAAAATTTAGACAATACAGAGGTAATCAAGGAAGAAGCCCAGAAAAGGTTAACGAGACATTTAAACTATTAAACTTTGTTGTTCTTTTAACTTCAATTATTATATTAGCACATTACATTTATACTTTAATACAATGAAAAAAGAAATATTTGATAGATACACAAACGCTATTGCAAAACAATTTCATCTTACTTTAGATGAGATGTTTGAAAACTCAAAAAAAAGGGACATAGTAGATGCAAGACAAATGCTTTACTACGCTTGTATGGAAAGACCAATTAGGTTATCATATATAAAAAAATTTTTAGCAGAGTATGGTTATGATGTTCAGCACTCAACCATTATACATGGATATAAACAAGCTAAAAACTTAATTGATACAGATCCAGATTTTAAAAAAATGATAGAAGATATTCAAAGTGAATAGTTTATTTATATTGTTTGATCAAGCTAGGAAAATTCCATCAGCCATATATAGTAAAAATTCTAAAATGGAGAGCGTCATGAATAGCGGTGCAAAAATACAAAAATTTCCTGATAAAATTGAGATACTTAATATGGGTAAAGGCGGAGATTATTTTAAAGAATGTAGCGAGGAGGAGTATGAAGTCTTTTATAAGTATGGGTGGTCAATAGGTGCAGACAATATAATGCTTAATAATTATAATTTTAAGTTAAAATTAATTCAGGAAAAAATTAAACAAGAAGTTAATACAAGAAAGAACGATAAGCATATACAGAATTTAAAAAACAGAAGAGAAAAAATATTACAGAAATACACAGAAAGAAAAATCAAATTCAATAATAAATTAAATCAAATCAAAAATGAACAAAAAGTTAAAAACTATCAACATAAAGGGTAAAGATTATGTTGAAGTAAATGAAAGGTTAAAACACTTTCGATCTAATTACCCAAACTATTCTTTAACATCAGAGGTTTTAGATAAAACACCAGAGTCTATTTTAATAAAAGCTACTATTTACAATGATAAAGATAGACCAATTGCCACAGGTATAGCTGAAGAGGTTAAGGGCTCTACATTTATTAATAAGACAAGTTATGTTGAAAACTGCGAGACCTCAGCTTGGGGTAGAGCATTAGGTAACTTAGGTATAGGTTTAGATACATCTGTCGCTTCAGCAGAGGAAGTTCAAAATGCAATTGCAAATCAAAAAACAGTTTCTTCTGGCACTTATAATCTAAATATTGATGATGGAAATTGGGAAAAAGTAATGAAGTTTGTTGTAAGTAATAAAGCTAAGGGGCTTGGTTGGATTATATCAACACTTAAAACTAAATATTCTATTACTAAAGAGGTAGAAAAAGCTATTGGAAGTCATGTCAAATAAAATAATAGAAAAATTAAAAGATGATTCTCATTACTATGGTGTAGTAGGTAAACAATATTTATCTAGTTCAGATATAACCACATTATTATATGAGCCAGAAAACTTTAAGCAAGAGAAAAAAAGTCCCGAAATATTAATGGGAAGATATTTTCATCAAATAATTTTAGAGCCAAACAAACCTTTAACTATTCCTGTTTTTGATTCCTCAAGTAGAGCAACAAAAAAATTTAAGGACTATATACTTGAAACAAATCAAGACAAGCATGATGTATTGTTAGAGGTAGAAAGAGATTTAATGTTACAATGTAGAGATAAATTATTTAGTGTATTAGAAATTAGCGAATTGATTACTGATAGTAATAATAAATTCGAAGTTCCTTCTTTAACTAAACTATATGGTAACATTTGGAAATCAAAATGCGACATACTGCATGAAGATTTTGTAATTGATTTAAAGACCACAGGAAATGGCAAAAACTTTAGATCAAGCGGGTACTCTTTTTGTTATAATTCACAAGCATTTATATATCAGCTTCAATATAAAAAACCTATGATATTCATAGCTATTGACAAAAAAACTTTAAATATATATAAGTGCCCTTGTTCAGAAGAGTTTATAAACAAAGGAGAAGAAAATGTAATTAAAGCCACTGAAATTTATGAAAAATATTATGGTAAAAATAAAACCCATGATGTATCTCAACATATTCAAGAGATACTTTTATAATAAATATAATAAAAACACACATTATGAGCTTAAAGTTCCAAAGAGCTGTGAATGTGTGAAAGATAAAGAAGATTTTATCTATGTAACTTTAAATTTTTTGGAACAAAATAT
>JAAHTH010001497.1_pt1 | contig 20109 bp, 25 predicted proteins | sample 6116091 | NCBI WGS metagenome assembly JAAHTH01 (sample SAMN13939990, study PRJNA603662) | sponge metagenome | isolation source: marine sponge | host: Mycale hentscheli | place: New Zealand | collected 2006 | reverse complement strand
TCCAAATGTAGTTTCGATATAAGCAGTCTGTAAAGTAAGACCTGCACACTGATCAACATCAGTTGTAGCATCCCAATCAGATACATATTCATCCCATGTAAATACATTATTTTCTCCTACTATACCTTCAGCAGCATCTAATACAAGAGCTGATGTTCCTGGAGGATATACAAGTGTATCTACTGCAGTTCCTGCAGCATTTGTAATTTGAATTACAGGTACAATAAATGGATTTTCATTAAATCTTTCTGAAGCTGGGCTAGTGCTAGCACCATTAAAGTTTGGTCCGTTACCAGTTACAACTGCACTTCTCCAAATTCCTTCAGCCCATTGTTTCATAATTGAATATGGATCAACTGCTACTGGAGCAATAAGGGGATCATCTGGTGAATCAGGACAGCATCCGCCATCTGCAGTAACTTCAATATAACCTTGGTGGTTAAGCATTCTAAGAACTGCTTCACCTTTTACATCAACTCTTAAGTGATATTGTTCACCACATAAGAAAGTAGGACAACAATCAGTAACACCACCTTCTAATGTAGCAATAGTAGTACCAATATTAAGTACAAAAGGTTGAGCTCCTTTTGCTGGAGAGTCCCATACTTTAGATACATATTTAGGATTAATTCCTTTAGATTTGATTGTCTCTTGATATCCACCGTGAAAAGGTCCAATTTTGTCACTCGAATAAGGAGAACCTGCTGCAATAATGAATTCACATTCATCAGTAAGTGGAGCAATTGGAGCCCATGTTTTTGAGTTATACAAAGAAACTTGCCCTGGTGTAAGAGCAACTGTTGCTGCTGAAGCCGCCACTGGTGGTACTGCTGTAGGATCAGCTGGAACTGGATTAACATAAGAAGAAACTACAATAGTTTTTCTAAATGCATTGTTAAAATAAGCCATTTGTTTTTGTTTTTAAATTATAAATATACTATAATATACTAAAAGTTTTTAATTAATCAAACTATAGTATTAATTATTTCTTTCAGCAGTTTGTGTACCTCTTGGGTATTGTACTGGAGATTCTATATCTCCTGCTAACACACTTACTGTTTCGTCAATAATTAATTCTACAATATCATCTTTAAATTCTGATTCTATATTTACAGTAGACTCTTGGTTAGTATAAGGATCTACACATCCTTGTATTTGAATTTGTCTTGGTTGTCTATAATAAGTTAAACTTGCATCTGAAATCTCAAACTCATCATTAGTATAAACATGAATTTTATTATCAATTAAAGTAGCAAAAGTTTCAGCCCAATCAAATGAAGGTTTCTTAGCTTTATCTCTAAGTAATTGATTTAAGTTACCTTCCTCTGCAAGATATACTGTCATTCTTCTATCTTCACAACAGTCATGACATGCAAACACATCTACTCTTTTCCACTGAAGATAATCTGTAGGAACAGGACCAGAAAAGAAATCTTTCTTATCTGTCATGGTTATAGGGTCATTCATTAGTAAAACTTGAAGATCATCTTTTCTTCTAGTAGATTGTTCATCACCTTCCTTAACAATATTAAGTCCATGCAACTGTCTTCTAGACCATTCTACTTGAGCTTTGTTAAAAGCCTCAACAATTTGCCAGCACTCTAGGTTATCATAATCTTGGCTGTCAAGTTTATTGATTCGCTGTTTTACCTTTATGACTATTGTACTGTTTAACATTATTTAAACATTTTTACGGATTGCCTTTCCTTTAAAACCATCATCATTATATGTTGTAACTACTCTACGCTTTCCATAGTTTCTAACACTTGAAGCAGTTCCTGGATTATTTTTAGCATAGTTTCTTGCTCTTGCTTTTCTAAACAAACCTTTTTGAAAAATATTACTTGTATCAGCCTGTTGTTCAGGTAGATTTATTGGTTCATCTGGTCCACCTCCATACATTATTCTACCACCTTCTAACATAGAACCTTTAGCTACACCCATCTTAGCTCTTTGTATTTCACCAAGAGCTTCTGCAGGACTTGCAGATCCTCCAGCATAATATTTTTTTTTCGCCTTCTTACTTTTCATTTCTTTTTCTTTTTTAATTTACCTAATGTAATTGCAAATCTAGCACGTTGAGCAGTCTTACCTTTGCCTTTAGCTTTTTCTCTAAGCCAAGACTTTTTAATTCTCTTATTCTTTGTATCATAACCACCTTGTCTTTTAGCGGTTGCTGTAAGAGAACCTGGCTTTTTAATTGCCTTCTTGATATTTAACTTCTTCTTCTGTGCCATCTTTAATAATCCCAGTAGATAAAGATTTGATCATCTGTTTCTTCTGGTTCAATAAAAGTTTTACTCATATAATAATATACAAAAAAATCATCAGCATTTCCATCTTCTCCTAGCTTTTCTTAAACGGCTGTTTGGATCTTTAGCAGCTTTAGGAAACTTTTTCATTTGACCTTTAGATCTAGCACAGTAGCTTTTCTTTCTTGAGCCACCACCTGGCTGAGGAGCTTTAAGTTTAGAGCCAGTCTTTTTATTGATCATCTTACGCCCTTTAGCAGTAAGACCACCTTTCTTAGATTTGCAGCCGTTCTTAATGCCACAACCTTTCATAGCTCCTTTCTTCTTACTCTTCTTGGCAGGCATTATTTCTTTTTAGCTTTAGGTTTAGTATGACCATAACCTTTTTTCTTAAGGGCTAGATGTTCTTTCATAGTTTTAGCTATTACAGTTTTAGTACCTTTATACATCTTATGTACTTTAAACTTCTTCGTAGCCATGTTACTTTCTTTTCAAAGTTTTCTTTCTAGGTAAAGTTTTCTTAGGTGCAGCGGGTGATTTACCAGCTATAGTCTGTAGTTTTTTAACCTCAGCCATAGCAGCTTTTCTAACCTCACCCATTAACTTAGCATCCTTTTGAATTTCTTGAGCTCTTTGTAAAGTACTCATTGCTGAAGCTACTTCAAACTCTCTCATGTCTTTCTTGTTCATGTTAGTAATTTTAATCATTTATAAGGATATTGTTTCACGGGTTTAGCTATCCCACCGTTTCTAAGTTGTCTTCCCTGAATAGTTCTAGGGTTATTAGAATACTTAGGCATAGTTTTACCACATCCACCGCCATACTTCATCATTTTGAAATCTTGACCGTCAATCTTTCCATTTTTATTTTTATCCAACTTATACTGGTTTCCTTTTAGTGCCATAGTCTTATAATTTTACATAGATCTTCTACTTCCTTTTGGATTTCTTGTCCATTGACCACCACGTCCATACTCTCCTCCTGTCATTACTCTTCTAGATTCAATTTTTTTCAAAGCATTTTCTTGCCCTACAGCTTGTCTAAGATTTTTTCTTTCTGCTCTCATATCCTGTCTTTTTTGACGACCAGGTAGTGCAGCATCTAAAAATGAATCAACTTTTTCATAAAAGTTTGATATTCCAGAAGGAGTAGGTCCACCATTAGCATACTTTTTTTTCTTTTTGGCTCCGCCTTTTTTGTACATTTTCTTCATTGTATATATTTTTAACTTTTCCAATAATTTTCACACTGCTTAGTTAAGTCATCTAAGATATCTTCATTAAGAGGATTCTTTAAGAACTCAACTACGTCAGAGACATTTCTTCCCATAAGAGCATTTTTCTTAGTGTGGTAAATGTGACCATCACTCTTATGAGTAATATATTTAAAGAATGATGAATCTTTTACAATTGATCTAATCTTTAAAGTTTCCATGTCACAATTAACAATATCTAAGAAAGTAGTTACAGCTCTTTCTATATTGCTTTCTGCTGCATCTCCATGAATATACTCGTCCATATTTTCATATAGAATATCCAAAGGAGTTGACTTTTTATACTGTGTACTACTAGCATCTACTACTTTAGCAACGTAGAATAATTTAGTACTATTCTTATCAAATAACTTTTGTAGTTCAGATAATGCTTTGTTTCTCAGTTTCTTATACTCAGTTCTAGTAGATACAGTTTCTTCTTCTTTATCTAAATAAAACTTAGGTGGTTTTGGTTTAGACTTAGCATCTTCATAACTTTTAGCTACTAATGAAAATCCACCAGCCTCAATTGCACATAGTTTAATTCTATCATAAGGATCATTTATATCTATATGCATGGGTTCATTACCTACACTCAATTCAATTTTATTCCAAAATTCAATATTATCAGGTTTTAATAATTTTACTTTATTCCAAAAGTCTTTATCTTCTGGATCTAACATATTAGATGCAAGCTCTGCTTCTAAATCAGCTACAGTAGCTCTAATTTGTTTTACCTTAGCTTCTCTAGCTTCTTTAGAAAGTTTTTTAATTTCTGGAGCAAACTCATTTAGTCCAGTTAGATATCTATTAATTCCATTAATTTCTAGACAGGCTAACTGCTCTTGGTGTTTTACACCATCAAATAAACTAAGTCCATAATTTTCTAATCCCATATTTTCTGATCTTGCATCAAAATAAGGTCTAATCACAATCTTTGACTGTGTGCTCTTTGGTGTTTCCACCATTGTAAAATCTGTTTTTGCCATTGGTTTTGTTTTTGGTTTCTGTTATTGGTTATTTAAAATAAAAAAGGGAGAGGACACCCCTCCCCCTTTTTAAGAATCTATTGTTTAGATTAGAATGATCCGCCAGTAACTGGGTTTCTCATAACAATCTTCAATACCTTAGTTGGATCTTTAACCCAAATTGCAGGCATTGTTTGTGACATCATGACACGGTAACCATTGAATTGTCCAGAAGACTGGAATCCTTGGCTACGTCCCATGTAGTCCATTGTACCATTTTGATACCACCACTTTAATTGATTATCCCAAGATAACTTCAATAAGAAGATGTTATCATTAGTATTATCAGTGATGTCAAAGATAATGAATGAATAAGAAGATAATGGGAAACCATCAATAATTGGGTTCTCAATATCATTAGTATTTACATTATCAAATGCTGGGTTAAGTACAAACTTAACGTTAGCAAGGAAAGGAATCACATAGCTAGTGTAAGCAAAACCAAAGTTCAAGTCCATTCCTTGACCAGTGATTGCACCTATATCAGCAGCTTGGATTACAAGTCCTGATGCTACAGCATCACGCTTGATAGCTTCATTTACCATTCTCATTCCACCCATACCAGTTTGGACAATCAATTGTCTTTTTGGATCTGGACCTTGGAATTCAACTTTACCGTTAAAGAAGTTATAAATCTCAGAACGGAATAGATCAAGGTTGAAGTTATTCTTATTGTATACTCTTTTGAAAGAGTTGTCTAGTTGTTGCCAAAGACCTACAGATAATCTTAAATCATCTGGACCGTCTTGTCTAACTCTACCACCTTTACCCCACATAAGGTAAGACTCAATGTCATTTGCTACTTTTGTCAAGTGAGCAGCTTCCATTTGAGTAAGGAAAGAACGAGAAAGATCACCATTATCAAATGCTCTCTTTACTTTATCTTTACCCATTACTTTAACCATATCATCTAATGATGCTACAGAAGGATCCATGCTATCTCCAGATGTTCTCCAGATTTCAGTTACTGGTACAGTACCATCAGCATTCATTCCACCTTTGATCATAAGATCAGCTCTAGAAGAAACTGAATAGTGAACGTGTGCTTCTGCTCCACCTACATAATTGTAGAATTCACGGAAACCAGTTCCTGTAGTAATATCAGAGAATCTTTCACCATACTCACCTCTAGCAGAACCTTTTCTAAAGTACTTAGTTCCATTTGTTAAATAAGCAGAATCAAAAGTTGCACTGTTATTATTGTTTACCATTTGTACAGTGTAAACAAAACCATCACCCATTGGAAGAATATCTTCATCAGTGATGTAAAGTTCAGTACCATTGTACTTGTCATAAGTAATGATATCACCATGACCAAATTCTCTGCGACTCATCTTGATGCGGAAAGTTGTACCATCTGCACCTCTTGTGTCTCCTGCAGAAGGATCCATATCCTCAATAATATAAGGAAGATCTCTTGAGACTGGTGTTTGCCACTTATACTCTCCACGAGCATTGTCTACTTCAATTACATTTTTCCCACCAAAGCTAGACATTTGATAAAGGGGCATTTCTACCTTCTGGGACATAGCCCATAGGTCCACAGGACCAAGGTCCATAGGTTCTGCATCTTTAAGCATGTTAACCAAGTGATAGGAATCTACGTGTGAACTTGCGTTGTAAGCTGTATCCCGTAGAAAGATACCATTGTTTAATACTGGAGTTGCCATTATTTATTTGTTTATTTATTTGTTTACTAATTAAAAACGTTTAAACATATTGTTCTTACGTTGTACTGTTGGTTTACTTTTTACACTTGTTCTTTTACCAGAATTACCTGTATTACTAGTTTGAGAAGAAGTAATTTTTTTTGACTGTGCAGTTTTAAGTTTTCTTACTGTATCTGCAACAGCCGATTGACTGCCAAGACTTTTAATTTTTGTTTTGTATCCTTCTGGATCAGAAAGTAACCAAAGTGCTTCTGCAATTAAATCATGTCTTGGTTCTACAAACTGATATTTTTCAAGTAAATGCCCTAGTAAATTAGTAGGTTTTCCAGATATAGAAGGATAATTAGGTTGAACTAATCCACCATATAAATGGTTCTGTGTTTTTTTATCTAATTTAATATCTCCAAGAGTACCTTGAGATAATGTATTATAAACATTATCCATGTACTGTGAAGCAGCCTGCTCTTGTTGAGCTTTCTTTTGTTCCTGTTCTGCTAACTGTTGCTGAACTATTCGTTCTTGCATTTTATCTAGCTTAGGTTTAAACTGATGAGCTTTTTTACCAAGTTTTTCAATATCAGCCCATTCTTGAATTTCTTCTTGAATTTCTTCAGCAGTACCAAAATTAGTTGCAGTTAAATACTGTCTTGCAATTTCTGCTTGATGATTTTCATTATCAGGATCTAATTGAATAATTTCCTCAACATGAGAAAGAGTTCTAAATAATCCTTTCATATCAGTACCACCATCTGCTACATATTTAGCAGCAACTTGAAGTTCTTGAGGAAGTGAATTAAAAAATTCTTTAGGAGTATCCCGTCTTATCTTAGCTTCTCTTTCTTGAAAGTTAGCTTCAAATAATTCTCTAAAGTCTTTAGTAGAATATTCTTCTAATGGTTTATCATCATCAAAACCAAATAGAGTTCCTTCTTCTATCATCTTAGTAGCTAAATCATGTAAACCACTTTTATCTGTTTTACGTCTACCAGATTTAGTTTCACCTGTTTCTTCTTCAGTAATTGCATCATCTAATTCAGCTAATGCTTCATCTACTACAGAGTCAGGAGTAGAATCAATCTTTTCCTGTGGAGTCATTTCCTTTTCAGGAGATTCAGTTGTAGTCTCAGTCTTGTCAATGAACGTTATGTCAGTCTCTTCTGGTTTAGAGAAAAGATTTGACTTTTTTTCTTCTGGTTCTGGTTCAACCTCATCTGCTGGTAGCATTACGCTTTCAGCACCTGGTTGACCAAACATTTCTTCTAAATTTACATCTACTTCTTCTACCGTTGTAGAATCTTGTACTTGAGTTTCCTCATTTAATTCTTCTGCCATGTGTCAGTTTTTGTTGGTTATTACTTTAATATACTAAAATAAATCTTAAAGATTTAAAATTACTTATAAACTTTTATTAAAAATTTTGCATTATATAGCTAACTTACTTCTTTTTATTTTTAGAAGATTCTTTTTTCCTACTAGGAACATCATATTTATTCTTATTTTCTCTAGCAATCTGTAGCTGTTTATCAGCTATTTCTTTTTGAGCTTGGATACGTTGCTCTTCAATACTCATTTTTTGAGAATGTTTTACCATGTCATCACTAAGCTTTTGTCTTTGTATATTAGTTTGCTGATTATATTGATCAGTTTTTCTAATATCTTCCATAGCATCTTTATAATCACTTTGCTCATTTTTATTAATGTCTACCATAGATCCGTAACCAGCAGCTCTAATTTCTGCAACAAGAATATCTTTTTGTCTTTCTTTTTCTGCTTCTTCAGCCTCTGCAGTAAGTTGTGCTTGTTGCATTTGTTGTTGAGCTTGAGATTGCTGCTGCTGCATTTGTTGTTGCTGCTGCATTTCTTCTTGTCTTTGCTTTTCTTGTCTTTCTTGACTGTCTTTTAATACATGAGATAATTCAGAAACTGAATCTGATTGAATAATTTTACCAAGATCATATATAGATGCACCTGTAGTATTATTTTGCATTGCCATTTGCTTGAGTTGTTCTAATACAGCTCTATGGTTTGCTGTAGTTGTACAATAAATATTTAACTCTCTAAGTAGCATATCTGTTCCTTCAATCTCAAAATTAACTTTTTCATCTGCAGTTGTAAGATAAGTTAATCTTTTTGAAGGATTAGTACTTTGATAAAATTGTGCTAAATCTGTTCTCATTTCATGTACCCTAGGCATAAGATAATCTGAATGTTGTATAAAGTACATTTCAGTTTGTGCATAAGAAGCGCTAGCTGCTTGTTCAACACCTGTAGCAGTCATTTGTGATAGTTGTTGTCCCATTCTTTGTGGGTTAACACCAATTGTTTCATATGCTTGCTGTTTAAAATAATTAGACAACTGAATTCGAGACATTAGTCTATTAGTCTGTTCTAGATCAAGTTTCTGAAAGTGTTGGAAATTTAAGGCATTTTCTGTATTTGTAATTGATGTATCAAGTGGCAACATCTGAAAATCTTTCATTGCCACATAAGCCTTAGCCAAATTACCTTTACCCCAATCTTCACCTAATGAATGTTTAGGTAATGTATTTTGATCTAACATAATTACAGTACCTAACTCATCTACTAAAATATCAGCTATCTGATTATTAACTAAATTATATCCTATTTGAAAAGGTTTCATTAAATCAATTAAAGATGTTGATTTAGTATTTCTGTCAGAAAATACAGAACCTTCTACTGGAAGTTTGCAACCATATAAGTTACTGTCTCCTTTAAATTGAAATTTGATAGGACCCACATTGTTTCTATCTATACCTATATACATTGGTGTAAATCCATCTGAAGTATTCATACCCCAGTAACTTGGAAGATTTGGACCTATCTTAACTCCACCCCATACTTGGTTAATCCAAATCCATTCTAAATGCTCTCCAAATAGTAAATTTTCTTTAGATTTATTTTTAAACAATCTATTATCGTAAATAGGTTTGTCCATTACTTTATAATCTTCTGTAACTATATCAGTAAAAACATTTCCTGATTCATCAATTTTAGTAAGGTGACCAAGTTTTCTCTGAGATTTCCAATATGCAGTAGTAACCCTAATTAAATAGTTAGAGCTAGCATCTGCATAATTATAGTCTTCTCCTTCTGCTAAAATTTGATTTACAATATCTCCATTAGCATATTGTTCTCCTCCCATAAAAGATGTATACTGCCTCATAGCTAATGAAGGCATTTCTGTATTCCAAGCATGTGATTTGCTAGCATCATAAAAACTTCCGTCATTTTGTTGTCCACCTAAAGCATAACCAGCAGCTTGAATAGGGTATGTTGCTTCTAAAGTCTCTAACTGATCTTTAGTCATTAAATAACCATATTGATCAATTACATCAGAAGGGGTTAACATGTCAGTTTTACCCACCCAGTTAGATTGAGATATATACCTAGCTTGTGGAGATTTATGATAAAAAGTAAGAACTGGATTCCAAAGTTCTACTTCATAATCATCTTCCATCATTCTAAAATGCCAGAATTCTCTATCTGTAATAAGCATGTCTTTAAATGCTCTTTCTTCAAGCTCATCCATACCAAATTTTTCTACATCAACACTGTGTTGATGAGTAGCCCACTGCTCTAGCATAGATCTATAATCCTTTTTAAAAAAAGATTCTATTTCAGGAAGAGTTTTTAAATTTTCAGGACTTAGTTGTTTTTGAGCTTCTTCTGAATTAGGATCCATTCCTTGATTTAATAAAGATGCAATAATATTTTCTTCAGCATCAGACATTAAAGTTTCTTCAACCATTTTTCTTTTTTCTTCTAATTGTTCATTATAAGAAATATCATCAACAGCTCTGTAGGTAAGTTTAGTAGATCGTTTAGCAAATTCTGCAGTAAGTACATTAATTACATTTGGAATAATAGGATAAAACTTAAGCTCTAATGCCGCATCTTCATCTCTATTGGCAAGCATGTCTACTATATCTGTATACTCATTATTCTCTTCAACTATATAATCAGCTTTATCAATAAGACCCTGTGCCAACTTATAATTTTTCATCAATCTTCTTGAATTTCTTCTAAGTTGTTTGATGCCTTCCCATTCTAGCCAATCCATATTCCAGGCAGCCCATTCATCATCTTTTTTCTTTTGAGGTAGAAACTGCAAAGGTTGAGTTATAGAACCCATCCTATTTCTTTCAATCTTAGCTCCTTTTTTTAATTGAAGTGCATTAAATACTTGCATAGTTTTTATTTAATATTTTTAAAGGCTGATCTTTTTACAGACTTACCGTTTATTGTCTTTCTTTTTCTACCCATATGTCTAAACGGACTACTATTTAATTTAAACAAATTTTCTGACTTTTGCAACTTTTTAGCCGCATCATCTCTTATGATTTGCTTAGTATAACCTCTATTAGATTCTTGTATTCTCATAAAAGATACAAGTGCTACAAATGATACTAATCTATCTACGTTAACTCCATCTGCATATTCTTGCATTTCTTTTATCAACATTGGATCAGGAATTCTTTCTATTCCATATGTTGTTTTAACTACAGTTCCATCTTCTTTTGTTTCCTGATCAAGTTCCTCTCTAACAAATTCTATCCCATAACTAAGAAGGTGTGATTTAAATAATGTGCCAGTATTCTTCCAACCATATTCCTGAAATACATTTTTATTTGCACCAAGGTCTTTTAAGAACATTATCTGACTTTTAGGTACAAGATATTTTTGCTTCTTTCTACTTATCATGTAATTGATAAATAAGGAAATGTTATTTTCTATAACTGTCCATGCATTATACCATTCTATTATAAGTTCTAACCTTTGATGTGTTTGTTTTATATCATCAAACCTTCCGCACCATGCAGCTACTATTTTACTTTGTTCAATATATGTTTCTGTTTCAGTACCTGTTACTTTAGTAACTTCCACAGAGTTTTTCATTACATATATAGAACATAAAGAGTCTGATGTAGTAGTCTTACCTTCAGCTACGGGGTCAATAGAAGCATAGTAGCTTCCAAAGTCTGGCTTTTCTTTATTAGGTCTTTCCCACACTACAAGACATCCTGTTTTATCTTCAGTTTTTTTATTTACAGGAAACTGTTTTATAGGTTGCTTATTGCTTTTTTTAACAATAGGTTTACCATTTGCATCTGTAGATATATCTAAAAACTCATATGCATATTCTTTTTCTTCTATTCGTCTAGCTTGTGCAGAAAGAAGATGTGTAGGAAATACAGATACAGATCTATTATCAAAAGCTTCTTTTATATTTCTTGGATGCTGAGATATCCGTAGTTGGTAATCTTCTGGAGCTAGCTCTCTTTTCCAATCATCAAATTGTTTTTGCAAAGCTACAGTAGCTTCTTCTACATTAGAGTTACCATATTTGTCTATGTGAGGAGGCATAGACCATTGTTCAGGAATAAACAAACCTGACATACCTTCAGTACCTTTATGATCTATTAAATTAGTTTCTACAGCATATACATCTTTAGATGTTGGATTAAGAATCATATCCTTAAGTGGATTGCACTGTGACAAATCACCCACAGACCCTGCTGCTATAAACAACCCTGTAGTAGTAAGTCCTGATCTCATTGCTGGTCTCATGTACTCATATGTCTTATCCATCTTAGGTGCAATACCAGCTTCCTCATGAAAGAAATACTTTACTGGACCCCCTACTCCATTTGTAGGATCTTTCTCAAATGACATACCTTGTATAGTTCCTTTAAGACCTACTTCAGTTTTTCTATTACCTTTTCTGACCTCAATCTTCTGCTGCCACATCATTACCTTACTTGGATTCATTGGTCTATACCATGCAGTATGTTCATTTAAGAATGCCGCATACTCATCTAAGAACTTCCAGGATCCTTTCTCATTAATATAATCTTTAAGACTAGCTCCTATCTTAAGAGTTACCCCTGGCTCAAACCATTGTTGGTTTATAAGCTTTGCCATATGATAATAAGAAGATGCTATTTGACGTTTCTTTAATATAGCAACATGTTTATAGTTTAACTCCGCTAGCATTTCATATAATGCCATATGATATTGAGCATCTCTAATATCAGCAAACCCAAACTTTTGTATTTCTTTGTTAAAGATTGGTAGGAAGTTTAACCACATGTAATAGTCTCTTGCTATATACCAGGTTTTATCTCCTGATTTATATATAACACCTTTCCTACACTTTTTCTTTTCTCCTTCCCAATAGTTAATAAAGTCTCTTGATTTAAAAGGAGCTGCGCAATAAAATCCTTGTTCATTAAACTTAGTGGCCTCTGCATTAAATTCATAAGATACATCATCAAATGCATACTGACCAGGTTCTTTAAACAGATCTCTTACATATTTTGCAAAGTCTTCTCTGTTATCAAAGTCTGTACTAGTCCATGTACCATTATCCCATGTAGGAATATCTTGATATATTTCTGTATCATTGGTCATAACCTAGTCCTATTCCACCTCTTACATTACTTTGCTGTTCTTCTTGAAGATCTTTATATGCTCCTTTAAATGATTCTCTAATCTGTTGATATTTAGCAGCTGCGTTTACTAAGGAGTTAATATTACCATCTCTACCATGCTCAATTGGCGTAGTCTGCATATACCTTCCTAATCTATCTAACATAGCTGCAATACCTTTATATGCTCTGGATGTTGGAGTCTGATACATCTTCTCACAAAATTTAAGCGCTGCCCACACATCATCATCTTCTGTAGAAAACTCACCATTTACCTCTTTCATTATTATCTCTTCTTTTTCATGCTCAGGAGTATGGAAGAATGGATTCATGTCAGGATTAGGACATGTCATATAAAATAAATATTGATAAATTTTTAGATGATCATCTGGATGATTATCCATTATATCTTTGAGAGACTTTAATGTATAACAATGTTCTGTAGGAACTACTTTGCCATTTTGTATATCAAATAGTTTTGCAATCATTTCTTTTTTAGTTTTTTTCTATTATCATGTAGATAGTGTATTAATGATATTACTTCATCCTTTAAATACGGAACAGGTATTGTAGTTAAATCTTTTAATACAGGATCTCCTTGCTCTGTAAATTTAGTTATAGGATATCCATGCTCATCTTTACCTTCTTCCTCAAACTGAACGTGATGTATAAACATTCCACCTGGTCTTAGTTTAGGGTTATGCTTTAATATAATATACATATAAATACTGAGTTGTAGAGCATAATGATTAAAATTGCAATCATCTAAATGATTAACTGGGAACTGCATTTTTTGTGACATGCCCTCCCAATCTATATAGGATTGCATCTTAATTTCTTTATTAGTCTTATAATCTATAATACTAACTTTTCCGTTTACTACTTCTACTAAATCTGACTGTCCACATATACCTGCAGACTTGAGATACACCATATGTTCTGGATATACCCCTGGATCTAATTTTTGTTTTGGAGAAATTTTAACACCCTTATCTTTTGTTATTGGTGTAAATATAGGTACAGTAGTTCCATCTCGTTCTATTGAAGCTAAGGAACATAAATCATCTTCTCTTTGATTATGATAAAATGTTCCCAAAGACATTGCTCTTTCAGATTCTTTTTTCCAAACAGCTTGTATATCTTTAGGTTTCATACCATACCATTTAGAGTTCTTTCTTTTAGAAACTTTTTGAGCTATTTTTTTAGCATCAAAAGGTTCTTTAAAAAAAGATGTTAATGTTGTTACACTTATCCAATCTATAGGATTATCTTGATTAGATGATTTATAACTATGATCTTCTTCTGTAAATATTATACTCATAATTCACCAAGTTTATCTTCTTCATCTTCAGTCATTAATGCTTTCCATTCTCCCAATGGACACTCTGTAGAAAGAGCTCTTGTTTTAAAACTTAAAGAACATCCGCAATTACCACAGCAAGGTTGTGATCCTGGTATTTCACATTCAGAACCTTTTAAATCTATCTCAGAACATTCAGTACATATTGCCATTCTTTTAGCCGCAACATCCTCTACATAGTCATCTCTTATAACTGAGTTTTTAATACCTTCATAAATTTCTTTTCTATTTTTCCAAATCTTTTTTAGATCCATTTTTATTTTTTTTAAATTTTTCTTTTCTTTTCTTTTCAGAATCAATTTGCTCACTTATACATCGAAGAAATTCTATTTTTTCTTCTAACTTCTTTAAATTATAATAAGCTGTGTATGTAGATGTATCATGATTCTTTAAATACTTTTCAAATCTAGGAATAGCTTTTTTAATTGCACCTTCTCTAGCTGTAAATAGTCCAAGACCTGTTATATTTATTCTTGGATGATGTAACTCACTTAATAAGGTTCTAACATTTTTATAGTAAAAATCAACTAAGCTTTCTACAAGATCTTTTGATAGATCATTTTCTTCAGATATTTCTTGATATAATAATCTTGCTTTTTTGGGTTTCATTTAGCAAGAAAGTTATAATCTAGAAATATAGATCCTAATGTTTCAACATTCAATTTAGGATTAAGATGAACAAGTTTTTTATTTTTAGAATCTCTTACTACAAGCTTAAACTTTATGCATTTATTAATACAGTTTCTAACTGTTTGTTGAGATTTAAATATTTTGTGCTCATCTGCAGCATCAAAACAAAAATGAGAAATTTCCATAGGACCTAATGAACTAAGTAATGTTAAACACTCAAGATCAGAGTTACTCACTGTTATTCTATTTAAATAACAGTGAGTAATCAATTGAAATTTAATAATGTCCTTTGTAGACATTATTGCTTTTTTCTGAACTCGTTTAACAATAGCCATTATGCTTCTGTTTTAAGTTTTCTTTTTTTACCAGCTTCTTTTGGTTCAGGCATTACAGCTTCCATTGAAGGATTCTCTTCTTCTTCAGGAGGAGCCATCATTTGAGCATATGCCATTTGAATTTGAGTTCTTTTAAGTCTCATTTCATCAATTTCAGATAACATTTTTTCATACTGAAATTGAGCTTCTAAATAAGGCATTGACTCTTTGTAAAATTGAAGCATTTCTTCTTTCTTAGCTGCCAACTCTTCTGGTGATAAATTTTCTGGGTTTTCCATTGGTTTAAATTTTTATTTAACCAAATATACAAATAAAGTTTAAACCACAGAAGTTTAAATAAAAAAACCTAGGTAATTAAACCTAGGTTCCTTTGATAAACATTAATTAAACTTATGAACTTTTAATTAAATTTTATTCTCAGCTTCTACTTGTTGAATCATTTCAAAATGAATTTTTGCTATTCTATCTCTTCCATCTTCAGATAAAAGATACTTATGACAATTACTTGAATTAGTCATAAAGAAGTTTTCAGAAAGTATAGCGGGCATTGTAGTATGGGCCAGTACCCAAAAGTTAGCTTCTTTGTCTACGTCACCATCTGAGTACTTATCTGATCTCATATACTCACCTTTAAATTCTCTAGCTGCTTTTTCAAAGAGTATAGTTGCTATACCATCGGATTTAGTTGTACCTGGGGAAGTATATACACTCCAACCATTAGCAGACTCATCATCAAATCCATTAGCATGTATACTTATATAAATGCAAGGTTTGCCTGAAGATTTAGCAATAGAGTTAGCTTTATCAGTTCTGTAAGATAATGGTACATCATCCTGAGTATCTACAAGATTAACATAATCTATATTATTTGCTTTACATAAAGTAACTAATCTATTTACTATAGCTCTATTAAACTCTCCTTCAAAAAGTTGTTGACCATCTGGCCATACTGGAGATCTTTTACCTGGTGTCTGATAAACACCATCTATCATACCACCATGTCCATTATCAAATATCCATAGATAGTTTGACTCTGGTTGATCAATTGTATGAGGTGTAATTGACATATCAAACTGAGTATGACAATTAGGACATGTTATTATTTTTTCCATATAGTTCTAATTATAGCTGGTATTACAAACCATGCTGCAAAATACAAAAATAAGTAAAGCGGAGTTATCCCATTGTTATTTTTTATTTCTTGCTTTAGTAAACTTGTCAATTGATGTTAAACCTAAAGATCCAAATGCAAATAGAGCTACAGCATCTACAAGATACTCTGCAGGTCTTATATCACCATGGGTAAAGGTATTAGCTACTAGTGATACTACAAGTGCTAAGACGCAAAGTAAACCACCTAATCTCTTTGATGAATAGTTTCCTGATTCATCACTTAATAATTCTTTAAAAAACGTTTTCATAGTAATCTTTTTTTTAAAAATAAAAACAGTCTATATACTCCATAGAGTATTGCTGCTATGATTAACCAATTAACTATCTTTTTCCAAAGTGGAGTTTTTTCATAATATTTAATTGGGATCTTTCTCTCAACTATTTTCTCTACAGTAATTGTGTCACACTCTCCTTGAATGAATACATTCTTCTTAATAGTGTCGTGAAATATTTTTACAGTAAGTCTTTCTTTCTGTAATACTAATGTGTCTCTAGTTATCTCGTGAAAAAAGTGTTCATTGATAATAGTATCATGAATTATTTTAGGTACAGTAACTTTAACTGTATCATGAATAACTAGTGTATCAGTAGTAAGTAAATATGGATGTTTTTCTATTAACCTAGTAAACCTTCTCTGAGGAGTGCAAGCTATAAGAAAGCTAGCCATCATTATGTAAAGTATAAACTTCATATTTCTAGGTATAAATGAGTAGTCTCTCTTTCTTGTAAAACCACACACAGTACATGTATTTCCTTTCTGTATTGTATAACCTATACAGCTTGGGCAATAATGTTTATGAGTCTTACTAATTATTTACTATTAATAGCATTGATAATTCTAATTTCCATCTGACCCATTTCTGCTTTAAGATCAGCTAGAGACTTATCATTCTTTTCTCTGTTTCTTTCTACTTGAGTCTTTAAATCATCAATTCTTTTATGTAATAGCTTTAGATTATCTTTTTTATCAGTTTTCATTTCATCTAAATCTTTTTCCAGGCTATCTAAAGTCATTTGTTGGATTGTAACTTTTCCTTTTAATGAATACCATACTCCCAACGCACCTGTTACTGAAACTAATAATGCTATTAATGCATCAAACCCTATTTGTAAACTTGAAACTTCCATTGTCTTATTATAAATATATATACTATAATATAATAAAAATAAGTGTAACTACGTAGTATTTACAAGGGAAATTTAGATGAATCTACTTGTCTATCATATGTATCAGTATTATTACTTCTTACTCTCTTGTAATCTATAGTAAGAATTCTACCTCCTACAGGTTTAATAGGAGCACCTCTTTCAACATGCCAACCTTTTCCACCAGTGCCATATTCCTCTTTGTACGTGCCTGTCAGCATCATGTGAAGTTGTTTCTGTACATGTCTATAAGTAGAAGATCCCATAGTACAAACATCCCTTGCATCATTTCTTGCTGCATTCTCATGTATATGTCCCATAGTAAACACATCAAAGTCTTCGTACATTTCTAAAGCTCTAGTAAGATTTAGTGCACCTTTAGTAACTACACCACCTCCACCTGATCCATGAAAGTATTTTATTTTTATTGCTCTTGTAGAATCTCTTTGACCTTCAGGCTTTTGTCTAACTGCTTGATTTACTATAAACCATCCACCATATCCACCAGTTTGAACATTAGTGTGATTTTTAATATTTAGAAGTTTTACAAATCTAGCTAGTATATCAGTTTCCTGCCATTTAATAATAGAAGTCTCATGATTGCCGTATCCTATAACTGTAAGAAGATGTGCATAAGGTGACCACCATTCTACTGCAGTATCAACTATTGAATCTAAGTATTTAGAGTTATTATGTTCTGGTCTAATATCTGATTTGTTTTTTCTTCTATCTCCTTGACCTTGCATAAGGCAAAACATATCTCCATTTATGTGAATAGGAATAGATTCTTTTAAGCAGTAATTTAAATCATTCTTTAGTAGATCCCAATTACATTTTGGGTTGTCCCAGTGAATGTCTGACAGCATTGCAATTTTTGCTCTTGTTCCTGTAAGTTTTAATTCATGAATGTTTGAAGCATGCTTTATAATTTCCATTTAAGATTTTTTTTGCCTTAATATACAAAAATTTTATTATTCTTTTACAACATACCAGTTTCCTCTTGCAGTACTATATGTTTTTTCTATTGGTTCAGTTCTATTGAAAATAACATGAGGGTTTTCTTTACGCCATGCTAAATCAGGTCTTCTTCCTAAAATAATTAAGCATCCTTTAGGAGCCATGTTATATATATCTGAATTTAAATGAATAGGCATTGCTTCATTAGATGATAAAATTATTGTAGCATCTGATACATCTAATTTACGAAAATCAGAATTTATAAAAGAAACATTAGATAAGTTTAAATCTTTTAATTTTTCAGAAGCTACTTTATATCTTTGCTTATGCAATTCAATGCCAACAGATTTACTTATTTTACTAGATTTAACAACTTGAATACATAAGTCTCCATATCCAGAACCTAAATCATAAAATACCCCTTGAGAATTATTAAAATTGTCATGAAAAATATCTATTAGTTTACTAAACCCTTTCTCTGTAATTTCACCATATGCACTCCCTACAAAAACTTGCTGCATATTACTCTCGTATTAACATGGTATAGTTTGTTACTAGCATATCATCTCCACCAGCTGAAGATACCCATAATTCAATATAATCATTTGTTTCCAAAAGTGTCCCATACACTAAAGTTGCTACACCAGTAATATCCTCTAAATCAGGTATAGCTAAAACACTGCCTGTAAGTGCACTACCATTTTTAGCAATACTAAATCTATAGTCATCAGTTCCTTTATCTTGTTTAATAAAGTCAAAGCTACAATGTATAGAAACATAAACTTGTTTACTACCTATATATGTATTTTTACCTGTATTAGCATCTACTGTAAATCTAACACCTGCTTGTTGAATAGCAAGACCTGTATCTATAGCTACTATTTTTGCTGCTCCTCCAGATGTAACAGCTGTATTAGCAGTTACTGTTGTTACCGTTCCACATTTAGAATCTAATATACCTTGATTAGCAAATACATCATATCCCGTAGTTGCTGTAGTAGAGTAATTAGGTAATCCAGGACTGACAACTGGTAAAAATACCTCTCCTAATAAATTTCCGTCAACAAATGCATTAGATGATATAGTACCAAAACCTGTTGTAGAACCTGCTCCAATATCAATACCATTTTGATTTTGTTGTGGATGAATAATACAACCATTAATATTTACTGCACCATATGATGCTAAATTATTATCTTGTAATTCAATCATAGAGACAGTTGCAAATCCTGAAGGTGCAGCTATAGTAGCTTCATCAAACCATCTGATTAATTCACAACTTGTAATCTGAAGCTTAGATACATCCTCAAATCTTAATCCGTAATTTGTTGCTTCAACGTATATAAATAAACATTGGTTTATATCTACTAAATCAAAACCACTAATGTCCATAACATCATAGCAATTTCTAAATTGACAGTTATCTATACTTAATACTTTTAAACGACCTACATTAGGCTGTCCTGCTGTTACATTATCAGCTCTTAAAATTCCTGTTCCACTTCTAGTGCTAGAAAGCTTTAAGTGAGATATTGTAAAATTTACATCACTTACATTAAAAAGATTACCAGTTGCCCCAGTATATTCTAGATTATCTGTTTCTCTATTTGTACCAAGAATTACAGAACCTTCATTTATAACAGATATAGGTTGTGATACAGTTACCTTACCTCTAATTAAATAAACAGTGTTTGCTGCCAAAGTAGTTCCTAAATCAGACTCTTGAATAACTTCTTTAATATTCATGTTATTTGTGGTTCTAAGCATTGTAGAACCAGACCAAATTAATCCATTTTGAATCTGAACTAATCTGTTTACTGCAATTGTACCATCTGTAGTATATATACTACCCGCAT